>Ga0247739_10000065_pt1 | contig 38163 bp, 30 predicted proteins | sample UWRJL058202B2_FD_180943 | JGI IMG/M metagenome (GOLD analysis project Ga0247739, IMG submission 180943) | Plant litter microbial communities from Arlington Agricultural Research Station in Wisconsin, United States - UWRJ-L058-202B-2 | ecosystem: Environmental > Terrestrial > Plant litter >...
TACCCAAAAAGGTCTCCTCGGGTAGCATCTTCTGGGCAGATTTAGTTCTGATGATCGAGGGAATCCAGATACTAAAAAGCCGCCGAAGAAAGCGGTTTAATTTGCAGCAATAAGTCTCTTTTTTAGCTCCAGTGGCAGTTTTTTCGTACTTTTAAAGTATGCAAACGGCTCTGGAATCGCTGGAAAAAGAAGAGTTGATCGCCCTGGTCAAACAGCGGGAGCAGGAGAACGCCTACCTGAAATCTCAGATAGAAATGTACCGCCGGATGCAGTTTGGCCAGAAGCGCGAACGTTTCGAAGGTGACCCGGCACAGATTGCGCTTCCCTTTGAAGCCACTACCGAGCAGACTGCTGAGCAAGAAGAAATCCTGCAAGAAAAAATCAACTATATCCGTAAAAGGCCTAATCATAAGGGCTGTGCGGCGCTGCCCTCTCATTTACCTGTCGAAGAAATCGAGATTTACCCCGCTGGTGATCTTTCTGAAATGGTATGTATCGGCAAGGAAGTTACCGAAGAGCTCGATTATGAACCTGCCCGCTTTTTGATCAAAAGATATATACGCTATAAGTATGCGCCTAAAAACGGTGATGGTGTCAGAATCGGTCAGCTTCCGGAGCGGGTTATCGACAAGGGGATACCATCTGCCGGACTGCTAGCCAGCATTTTAACCGATAAATATCAAGACCACCTGCCACTTTATCGCCAGAAGCAACGTTTTGCCCGGGACAGCATCCAAATTGCTTCATCAACCATTGAAGGCTGGACCAAAGAAGCCCTGACCAAGCTCGAACCGCTCTACGAGCGACTGGTCTTCGATATCAAGACAAAAGGATATCTTCAGGTGGATGAGAGTCCAATAAAAGTACTGGAAAGCGAGAAGAAGGGCGCTTGTCATCAGGGATACTATTGGGTGTACCACAGCCCCTTGGATGGCGTAGTTCTCTTTGATTATCAACCCACAAGAGGATCAGCAGGAGCGAAAACGATGCTAGAAAGCTTCAGAGGCTATCTGCAGACGGATGGGTACGCAGTTTACGAAAAGCACGGAAAACGGAAAGATGTTATCCATCTTGCTTGCTGGGCGCATGCGCGAAGAGAATTTGAACGAGCCCTGAATAATGACAAAACCAGGGCACAAATAGCACTATCGATGATCCAGCAGCTATACGTTGTGGAGCGGAAGGCCAGTCAGCTGATGCTGGATGCTGCTAAAATCAAAGAGCTGCGGCTGAAAGAATCCCTTCCGGTTATCAACGAGCTGGGCAAATGGATCTTCGAACAAATTAAAAGCACGCTCCCAAAAAGCCAGATTGGAAAGGCGATGCAGTACAGTTATGGTCGCTGGGATGCGCTCAGTGCGTATTTACATGATGGAAATCTGCTGATCGATAATAATCAAATTGAAAATTCCATACGCGGCTTGGCCCTGGGTCGAAAAAATTACCTTTTTGCCGGATCACACGAAGCAGCACAGCGAGCTGCCATGATATACTCTTTCTTTGCTATCTGCAAAAAACACAATGTTAATCCCTACAATTGGCTAAAAAGCACCCTGCTAAACATCTCCACAATCAATCATAAAAACATCACTGACCTGTATCCGCAAAACTTTAACAAAGTTCAGCAATTGACAAATATGTAGTTGATAGGCCGGATACTTTGCCTTAGCCATCCGTTTGATTTAATCAAACTTCTTTGTCAATGATAGGTCTAACCTGATTGCCCCATTCGGTTAGCGTTTCCAGGATAGGTGACAACAATAATCCCGCCTCACTTAAAGAGTACTCCACATGCGGTGGTATTGTTTGAAAATCAAACCTGTGAATTAGGCCTAAACTTTCAAGTTCCTTCAGACGCTCTGTTAACATTTTCTCGGAGATACCTGCAATTTTAGATTTGAGCAGGCCATACCTGTTCACACCATTTTTTATCATCCATAAAATATTGATTTTCCATCTGCCTGAAAGTAGTAACATGGCATAAGTCAGGCCACAATCGGCAGCTAACGCATTTTGGTGTTTATAATTTGTTGACTGTAATTTTCTCATAGGTAATATGGTCCCTTCAATTTGATCTACGAAGATAAAACATCCCCGTTAATGTATAGCACGAACTAAATAGTATGTACCTGACTTTTTGTGTGGTTAATCTATTGACAATACTTTTGTTCCATAAACAAATAAAAGTGTTATGAGATTAAGTGGAAAAGTAGCAATTGTTACCGGGGCTTCAAAAGGTATAGGAGCTGCAACGGCAGTATCGTTGGCTTCTGAGGGCGCTAAGGTGGTGGTCAACTATGCGTCAAGTGCCGAAGGTGCAAGTAAAGTTGTAGAAAAGATAAAAAGTAATGGTGGCACGGCCATCGCTGTAAAGGCTGATATTTCGAAAAAGGCAGATGTTGAACGGCTATTTAAATTAGCCCTTGAAGAATTCGGGCAACTTGACATATTAATCAACAACGCCGGGGTCTATAAATATGAACCATTTACAGAGGTAACAGAAGAAATGTTTCACTGGCATTTTAATGCCAATGTTCTCGGAACTGTATTAACTAATCAGGAGGCTGTAAAATCATTTGCAGAGAAGGGGGGCGTAATCATCAATGTAGGGTCCGTTGTTATTCATAATGCAGCTGCCGGAGGGAGCATCTACGCAGCGTCGAAATCAGCTGTAGCATCTTTGAGCTCAACGCTTTCAAGGGAATTGGGGCCTAAAAAAATCCGCGTGAACCTGGTTAACCCAGGTGCCACTGAAACGGAGGGTATTCATAATACCGGAATGGTTATGGGAACAGGTTTTGAGGAACAGATCAAAGCAACTTCACCATTGGGCAGGATGGGCCAGCCGCAAGACATTGCATCCGTAATTACCTTTTTAGCCTCAGACGAGGCTTATTGGATAACAGGTGCCAGCATCGATGTTTCTGGCGGATTCCGACATTAGTTAAATGGATTTTATAAAATAATAGCCTTGTCAACATATTTATTGGTTGATTAGAAGAGAAGGGTTTTTATTAAATCTGATTCACTCAAAGACATTGAAGTAGGGAATTGATAATATTCCAGATCTTAAATAAGTTTATTGAGTGCTGGTACCCATCCCAAAAGCTTCTTCAATAGACACAGTTTTAAGTATTCATACCGTAGTAAAATTGTATTGGTATCGGAAAACCAGCGTTTTTATTCCTATCTCAATTTATAGAAAATTATGAATTTGTAAAAACGTTGATTGTAAGAGAATTACCATGAAAATAGTTATTTCAGGAAAGCAGGTTTTTTAAATTTCTGACTGTTTGATTTCTAACTTGTATCAAGAGTATGACGATTGCCAAAATAGGGTAATAAATTGAGGCTGTCCAAAGTTCGGCAGCCTCAATTATTAGTTGGTTTGGGTCAGGAGGATAAAATGTATAAAAAATGACTGGGTATCCCTTATACAACAGGAAGATTCCTTCCGTCTATTATATAATTTGTACCCGTTAAATATGCTGCATTTGGTGAAGCAAGGAACTTTACGAGATTTGCTACCTCTTTTGGTTCAGCCATTGTGTCCATCTGTATACCGCCTATTCTAGTTGTCATCAACTCAGTTATATCCTCAATGGTAGTACCATATTGCTTTGCCAGGTCCGGTAGAAAGGCCTGCATAACCTCTGTATTCACCGGTCGATACATTAAATATACCAACCCTTTTTGGGGAGACTTCATTAGCTAACGATCTGCTATCTGAATTGAGCGCAGCCTTTACAGCTCCGGAGGGCATATTGCTCTCCCAAATTGAAAAAAAGAGCAGCTGTTGAATAAATATGAATAATGATGCCCGATTGTTGCTAAAGCATTTGTGGCAGTAATGATCTGTCCAAACGCACAGAAGCTAATAGATTCAGCTGCAAGGTATACTCCCATTCTGATCTGTCAAAGTACTGTAACCTCTGCCAAGGTTGGTCACTCCACCTGTATTATTAGTAAGAATATCAACTTTACCAAATTGGTCATTGATTTCCTTTACCGTCCGATCCACATAAGCCGTTACTGATAAGTCTGCTGGGTATAATTTGGGATTATTCAATCTAAATTTGTTACTAAAAGGGTCCCTTTTAGTAAGCTATATCTGAGGTAGCAGATTATACCCTAATTTTACCGTATAATTGTATAAATAAATACCATATTATACCATTAACCTAACTTTGTCATTTTTTGCCATGATTTACGCATATATCCGGGTTTCCACTGACAAACAGACCGTGGTGAACCAACGCTATGAAATCTTAAAATATGCAGCTGGCAAAAAGATCCATGTGGAGCAGTGGATTGAAGAAACTGTCAGTGGCAGCAAGCGTTCGGAGGACCGCAAGTTGGGAACGGTTTTAACCGGTTTAAAGAAAAATGATATCTTAATTGTTAGTGAGCTTTCCCGCTTAGGCAGAAACCTGATGGAGGTCATGAGTATTCTGCATATTTGCATGCAGAAAGAGAGCAAGGTGTTTGCCCTTAAGGAAGGATACGAACTGGGCAATAATATTTCTTCCAAGGTACTGGCTTTTGCATTTTCCCTTTCTGCCGAGATAGAACGCAGCCTGATATCTCAACGTACCAAAGAGGCAATGGCACGGATGAAAAGTGAAGGGCTGCCGGTGGGCCGTCCTGCTGGTGCTTTGTCCAAGCAAACCAAACTAACCGGCAAGGATGATACGATTAGAGAATTATTAAGCAAGAAAGTCGCTGTGTCTACGATTGGCCGGATTTTAGGCGTTAACCGCTTAACGGTGGAAAATTATATTAAAAGCAGGAAGCTCAGAGAAGCCTAATAAGTGCTGTGGATTGCTGAATGATTTTTGGCTAAATTCATGAATTCGATTTAACCGTTTTGAAGCCCTCAAGAAAGCAGGTCGTGAGAAAATACGTACAAGAGAAAATCTCTGGCGCTTCCAAGCTCATACCTGAATGTGTGAAGATAATTGTATTAATTAGCAGCACATATAGTATAGGCATGTAAAGTAGGGTCATCGGGACATTAAACATTGCTTCTGCACAAAAAGATTATAATTGTCCTGCAATATGTTCTCATTTTGAATAAGATAATTGAAAATAAAATCTGTTACCATGTATTTAATCTTTGATATAGCTACGACTCAAGAAAAGCAGATTTTAGAAGCAAAAGAGGTATATGATAGGGAATGGCCGAGGCTGATTCAAATTGCATGGACAGTCTTTGATCAAAATTATAAACATATTGATTTTCAAGCTTATTATATTAAACCAGAGCAATTTACAATTGCTAACGGATCTATTCTCTCTCCAAGAATTTCCCAGGCTACTTTAGAGCAAAGAGGTTTACCAATTAATATTATTTTAAATAAAATATTTGATGCATTTGAACAAAATGAATATTGGATTGCACATGACATCGACTATAACCTCGATGTTATTGAATATGAATTGCTCCAAGAGGACTTCCTTATGGCTGAATGGGTAGAGTTAGCGGAGTCAAAAAATATATTATGTACACAAAATGATGATCGAGTTGTAAAATATTTCAATAAAAAGCTTGATCCTGGATCTGGGAGATTGCCTAAATTGGATGAATTATATTATGAATTATTTAATGAAAAGTTAAAAGTCTCTTTTAATGCTGAGATTGATGTTCTAAGTATAGCAAAATGTTTCTGGGAACTAGTAAATAGGAACTGCTATAACGAAACAGAAAATATTTCTTCTCGTAACAACTTCCCTATTCCAGATGGGCTTCCGGAATTAATTCCTTACAGAAATGGGAAAAAATGGGGTTTTTGTAATTCAAACAAAGAAATCTTAATTAAGGAAATTTATGATTCCGTTTCAGAGTTCAAGAACAATTATGCGTTGGTTCTAGAAGGAAATGGTAAAAGAGTACTTTTAGATAAGAATGGAAAGAGCACTGATCTCCCAGGCCTTGATGCTCACCAAATTCTTAACAAAAATCATTTTATTGTTAAAAATGCAGACAATATTGGAGTCTACAATTATAAAGGTGAAGAAATTATTAAACCAGTTTTTCAGAATATTAAGCTATTTTTTGATGGTGTTATCTTTGCCCAGCATGAAAAAAACAAAAAATATATTGTTTTTGATAACTATGGAAATTTTTTGAGAGATACCAATTATCATGCTATTGAATTTCCTTCGGAAGGCATATCCCAAGTGAGTAGTGTGGATAAAAATTTAGTGGGGTACTTAAATTTATATGGAGATGAAATCATTTCATGTAAGTATAATTACGGTTGCGATTTTAAAAATGGCTTAGCAAAAGTTCGAAATTTTAATAGTGGATGGGGATTGATAAATGAATTTGGGAAGGAGATTGCTCCTTTAATATATGAATCAATATCTGATATAAATAACGGATTAGTAATTGTTAAAAAAGATGGCAAGTATGGTATTCTATCATCCACTGGTAAACTTATTACAAATTGTACTTACCAAATTATAGAGGATTTTCAAGATGGTCTGGCAAAAGGAATTAATTTTTATGAATATTCATATATTAACTCTGCCGGAAATATTGTAATTCATTTGAAAGGCATTCAAGAGGCGGATTCATTCTCAGATGGAATGTGCCGAGTTAAGGACAGAGGTAAATATGGATATATGAATAAAGCAGGTCAAATAATCATTAATTGTAAATATGATGACGGACAAAAATTTTCTAATGGTCTAGCGTGTGTAAGAATGCATAATAAGTGGGGGTTTGTGGATAAGCTTGGAAAAGAAGTAGCGCCAAACAAATATGATAAAATATATAGCTTCAAAGATGGTTTAGCTAGTGTTTGTATTAGAGCTAAGTGGGGAATAATTGATCTTAATGGGAATGAACTTATTAAGTGTATTTATGATAGCCACTTTACATTTAATTTGAATAAAGGACCTAAATATAAGCTTGCTATTGTCCAACTGAATGGAAAAAAGGGGATAATTGATTATTCAGGTAATGCAATTGTCCCTTGTCAGTATTGGGGTTTGTCAGATGGTAACTGGTCAACAAATACAAATAATTGTCTGTTTATGGTAATTGGAAAGAACTCAAATTTTGTTGGATATATTGACAAAAGTGGTGAAGAATATTTCGAATAGCTTTTAAAATTATTTACTTAATGTTTTGTAATTTAAGAGACTGTAAACTAAACTGTGTCTAACTCTATTGTATAGTTCTCCCAATCAAGTTTATTACTTCTAACATAACCCAATTCCTTACCTTCAAAATATGGTTGTCCCTCGGGTGGTAATGTACGATGTTTATTCCACCAATCACCAATAAAATTAACAACTAATGGAAAAACTTTTTTTGAATATTCATAGACTTCTTGTTGGGTTAAATACCATGATATTTGAGCCCCAAGCTTAGCAACTGTATGAATTTTATGTATATTCTGATTATCATCTACGAAATAAAATAGTAAATCCAGGCCATCCCTAGCTTCATTAATCCTTTGGCATTTTGTAAATGTAATTTTCATTAATCTTTCTATTAACCAATAAGGTAGATGTAAATTTCTAACAAACTAACTGCAAATTTCGCATAATTATTTCTCTGTAAACTATTTGGTAGGTTCATCCATGGCTCTTGAATCTATTGCTTTTGCATCAAAATCAGCTTTTTTTCTCATTATTTCTTCAGGAGACATTTCTGTCATTATTGAATTTACAATTGGATAAAAGTAATCATCAGATAATGCTAAATTAGGATCAATTATATTTCTTAATAAGTCAGCAGTCAGCTTAATGCCTTCAAAATCTACACTAGTCCTATATCTAATTTCACCATCAGAAAAATCTAAATTAAAATTTCCAATAATCAGTTCATTATTTATTCTTGTAATCAATTCTGCTACACTTTTTCGCTTATATTCAGGCACAACTATATTTAGCACTGAATAAAATATTACTACAGAAAAACTCTCTCTCAATTCCAATATGCAATGAAAGCTTGCATTAGACATTCTTACTAAAAAAGTTACTGAGGTCTCTTCTCCATTTCTTAAGTATGGAAATCCTATCTCGTCTAAATAAGCCAGTATTACATTAAACATGTGCTAATTTTTTATCAATATATTTTTTTGATTTGTGTGCATCTCTATATCTAATTATAGGTTTTGCTACCACTACAAGGTATGAAATTGCATTATTATTTGACTTTACATTTACAAACTTCTCAAATTTCTCAGCGTCTAAATAAGGAAAATGATCATTTTTATAAATACTAGTTGGCATGCTTAAATCAAAATATTTTTGTGTATGAAAAGACAGATAATTATTTTGAAAATTATCTATTATTTCTTTGTCAACCAGTGGACTATATACAGTTCCAATGGGCAAAAGCTCTGGATCAATGTTTTCAAAGGTTATTTTATCAAAAGTAACAACTTGATAATTATAATCTTTTTTAACAATATAAATATCAATAGCGCACTTTAATAGTTCTAAATATGTAATATGCCTATTTAAAAAATTTATAGCCGTTGTGTTAGAAACTATTGAATAAAAAAATAATAATTTCTCATTTTCGTCTTCATACAAAAAAGATCCTATTACAATTTGCTGTTTTTCATTAAAACCAATAAATAAAATTGGATATTCATCAAAATGTAATACAAAGTATTTCTCAGTTATTATGAAATTTTCCATGTTATTTGTATTTATTCAAGAAAGCTTCTTAGCTCCTTTATTTCTACTTTCTCTAGCATTTCCGGTTTAAAGTTATCGCTTTTATAAAAAGTATAGTGATGTTCATCATCTTTTGTAGGAGTATGCTTTAGTAAACCCGCATTCTCTTTAAACTTAAATATATATAAGCTTGATTTTGATTTTTGTGATATTCCGAATGTTAAAAGAAACTTAGTAATAATACTTTTTTGACTATTTTCATTCCAAATATTTATTGATAATCCTTTGTACCCGCAAATTAAATTGCAGTCATCATCTATACGTGTTCCTTTTTCCCAATGACTTTTTAAGTCTTTCTCTAATACTTCAAGATTACTAATTTTTCTAACATAGATGCTGTCAATATCCTGTGATGCACCATATATACAATTACAATCTGTATCTACATGAATACTCTCAAATTCCATACTTACTAGTAATGCCTAAAAGTGATTTATTACATTCACTTCCACAAAAGTAGAACAAGTATTTTTAATACTGGTACAAATAGACATCCAAACTAAAATACTTATAAAGTAATACAGCGTATCGTCAAATCTGCTTAACTTCTTTTATCGTCCTTAAAAATATCACCGTATTCTAAGTTATTAGGCTTTTTCGGAAATGTCTTAGATCTGAAACTTATACTGGCTACAATGTCTGTGGCTGCCACAAAACCCGAACATTTGAAATATCTACCTTCTTTTTCGCTTGTGCTAAGTCAAAGTTTTCCTGCACAGTCAGCCAAAATTGAGCCGATGTATTAGGAAAAGCGGCTTCAAGCCTGATCGCCATCTCCGGCGTCAGCTTTTGCTTCCCATTGATTAAAGCGGACAGGGTTTTACGGGTTGTTCCTAAATTTTGCGCGACTTCTTCAACAGTAAATTTATGCCCTGTTTCTTGGCGTAAACCCTCCAAGGTTTCGCGGATTAGTTCGCCTGGATGGGCTGGATCAAATAAAGCCATAGTCTTTCTCCTTCTGTTTAATGATAATCTGTATAGTCAACATCTACGGCGTTCTCGCCTTCAAAACGAAATATTATCTGCCAATTGCCAGATAATCTTACGAAATAAAAACCCTGTAAATCACCTTTAAGAGCGTGAAAATAATATCCCGGCCGTTCATCTGTTCCGGAGATTTTGCCGAATCCAGACGGGTTAAATCCAGCCGGATTTTTATTATATAGCTTTGCTTGAGCTTTAATTTGTCACCTTTCAGGACATAAAGTTCCACACCTTTATGTAGGTAATTTTTAATCATAACACTAATGTAACGCGAAACGTTCTACGTGTCAAGCTTTTTCATCGAAGTCCCGACTTTTTCTTGTGTTCGTTAATTTAATCGGGTTTTTATGTAAGCTTATTATATTTTGAAACAAAGTCATTGGCAATTTTTACAGCACATTCATTATTTGATACCATTGAAAAGTGAAAAATAGTGGTATTTAAACTGTTTTAAGCACATACGGCTCTGATACAAATCTGAATAGTTCATTTAGTCTTTTTGTATAATCTTGCTGATTTTTTATCCCGCTCTGTTCTTTTGTAGTTTTCACTTTATTGGGAGGCAATATCATTTGGTTGCTGGATAATCTGACCGCTGCTTGGACCTACTGTTCTATCAGGTAAAACATAAATACTAGGTAGTAATTGAGATAAAAAACACCAAGTTTATTCCTGTGTATACCGGAAAATTAAACTTCTATCTTCTGGAAGTCGATTCGTAAGACTGATGAGGACAAACCTACCGTCGGAATACTACTATGTCTTGACAAAAATAATGTAGAGGCGGAGTATGCTTCGCGTAACATTAATAAAACAATTGGTATATTGATAAGCTATTTCGTCGGGTGTCTGGTGTGTTTCAGGTACAGAGAACTTAATGCCACAAGGAAAATAAAAGTAATTCAAATAGAGGGAAGATTGTTTCAAATAATTATTAAGATCAGTAATCTAGTATTGAGCACTTGATAATTTATTTATCTAGTTAATATGTTTTAGAATTAAAAATGGAAGAAAAAAATAAAACCGATAATCGTAAAAATAATGGAGGCGCCCGAGCAGGTTCCGGAAAAAAAGCGCTTCCAGATGGGGAAAAAAAGGTAACTGTTAGTTTTCAAATTAAATCGAAGTTCGTTGGTAAAGCAAAATTGGAATTACAAAAAATTGTAGACAAGATCAATAACCAGAAAGATTGAAAAAACAATTGTAATATCAATATGTTTTACTATTTTTAGTTTTATAATAAATTTAGAGCTTATGACCATTACATCTTCACTGGGCCAATTTTCCAAGCCGGATGATAAACTTTTTTCCCTCGGGTTGACTTTTTACGAAATTATGGACCTAGCACCCGAGCAACTTGACCAGTTTTTGATACATACACCACGGGAGGAAATAATTGAATGGTTACAGTGGAATGATAGAAATGGAGTCTACAATGATGAAGACTCATTGAGAGAATTTGGAAATACTGTCAGCAAGGAAGAAGGTATGGAGATTATTAAGCGACAATTGAATTAATAGAAGCAGACTATTTTGAATTTGGGGAGTGTGTACGCTCAACTGTCAGGCTTTGATTTTATGAGATTTAGCCGCCAAGGAAGAATTCATGTTCGGCTTGTAATTTACCGATTGCCTTGTAATCAGGTAGGCTATCCTAGAATACTTTTAAATTAATGTTTTTGATGTGTAGCTTCAGGATAAATTAAGGAATTTTCAAGGATAGCCTAAATATAACGTGTGCATGCTTGGTGCGCCGAAACTTGTCAACTACATATCAAACAAAATAACCAATCTGAACCGATTGACTGAATCTTTCATACTTTCGGCCTGATATTTCTTTTACGTTTCGGTAATATACAATTTAGACGAAACATCATCATCCGGGCTAGCCGTTGTCATTACAACATAATCGCTCTTTTTCCAAGTCGTCACCATGCTGTATTAGCTGAGTCCTATTGAAAAATACTGAGTTAATTTCATCAGTTAAGTGCAGTTTAGTAATCTGGTTATAACATAATATAATATATTATTGCACTGTCATATAATAACGGAAATTATACTACATTTATTACCGGAAGCTTTCTGGCTTCACTATATATGAACAGGATTAAAGAAATTTTAGAGACCCAAGGCAGAAAACAAACACGGCTTGCAGGTCGGATTGGAAAAAGTTATGTAGTTGTCACTAACTACTGCAATAATAAATCTCAGCCTAGCCTAGATGTGTTGAAAGATATTGCAGAAGCGTTAGATGTAGACATCAGAGACCTTTTGGTATCAACAAAAATATTTTGAAACCGTGGCTGATGTTCATTCAAAAGAGGTTAGGAGTTATAATATGTCTAGGATCCGAGGCAAGGATACCAAGCCGGAAATGATTGTCAGAAAACGTTTGTTTTCAATGGGTTTTCGTTACCGAATTCATGATAAATCGATTGCAGGTAAGCCTGATATTACACTTCCTCGTTATAAGACAGCGGTTTTTATCAATGGATGTTTTTGGCATGGTCACCAAGGATGTAAATATTTTGTTCTTCCAAAAACTAGAACAGAGTGGTGGACCTCTAAAATTTCAAATACCATCATAAATGACTTAAAAGTCACGGAATTAATCAGGCAAAAAGGATGGCAAGTTATTACCATATGGGAATGTGAACTAAAAAAAAATCAAATAGAGAACACCATTGAAAGATTAGCTTCATCCATAAGAGGCAATATTTAAATATTACATCTGGCAATCTCTATAAACTATTTATTGTAACAATAATTCTATTTTGTTTAATGCCTATTCCAATTATTGATTTATTTGCCGGGCCTGGTGGGTTAGCGGAGGGATTCGGTTCTTTAACTGATGGCGCAGGCGAACGTGTCTTTAAAATAAAGCTGTCGATAGAAAAGGATTATCATGCTCATCAGACATTAACACTCCGCTCCTTTGTCCGTCAGTTTCCCGTAGGTGAACTTCCTGATTATTACTATAGATTCCTTGAACAGAAAATTACGCTCGATGAATTATATAATCATTATCCGGATGAATATCGCGAAGCCAAAGAAGAGGCATGGCAGGCCACACTAGGGGTTAATGACATTGATGAGATTGACGGGAAGATAAACAATGCCTTAGGAATAGCTGAAGATTGGGTATTAATTGGAGGCCCTCCCTGCCAGGCTTATTCAAACGTTGGGCGTTCCCGGGTAGGTGGCATACATGAAAACGATCATCGTGTCTATCTTTATAAAGAATACTTAAGGATTATCGCTAAACATCATCCATCAATTTTCGTAATGGAAAATGTCGAGGGACTTCTTTCAGCCAAAGTTAATGGTGAAAAAGTTTTCAACTGGATGCTCCGTGATTTACAAAACCCCGCCGACGTATTTGGAAATCATAATGCGCCGGGTTATCGAGTTTATTCTCTCGTAACAGGACAGATACGGAAAGATGCTGACTATCTAATTAAAGCAGAGAATTACGGAATACCACAAAACCGTCATCGAGTAATTTTGCTGGGTGTTCGGGATGATGTATTTGTGCATCCCGCAACATTGCAGCCCGCTCCTAAGGTTAACCTAGAGTCGGTAGTTGGTTTATTCCCTAAAATTAGAAGTGGGATAAATAGGACGTTTACTCACACTACAATTGTTTCTGACGAAGACGGTAATATAAAAAAGAAGAGACATTACTTAAAGTCTGAGGATTCTCTTACAAACTGGTTACATCTTACTGACAAATTTCGGGAGGAAATTATGAAGGGTCTTGATTATGAACTTATTGAGGAAGATATTCAATTTCCTCAAACTATCGGCTCTGAATATCAATACTATAATTTTCCATTAATCCCAGCAAATCATCCGATGGCTGACTGGTATAGTGATCCACTACTCACAGGAATAACGCATCACCAGTCTAGAAGTCATTTAATACAAGATTTAAAACGATATCTTTTTGCGGCCCTTTACACACAAAAAAATGGTAAGTTTCCTAAGCTTCGTGATTATAAGGCGTTTGATGAAGAACTATTACCTGATCATGATAATGTAGAATCGGGCAAATTTACTGATCGTTTCCGAGTGCAGCTACCGGACATTCCTGCTACTACTGTAACAAGTCATATAAGTAAGGATGGTCATTATTTTATTCACTATGATCATCTGCAGTGTAGAAGTTTTAGTGTAAGAGAGGCCGCCAGGGTACAGACCTTTCCGGATAATTACTTTTTTTGCGGAAGCAGAACTGAGCAATTTCATCAGGTAGGAAATGCAGTGCCACCATATCTTGCTTATCAGATTGCCGAAATTGTGAATGAAATGCTTGTAAACCATAACGCGGCAAATATTCATGAAGCCGCAATGGAAGATCAGCAGTAAATTGAGAATATATAGTTTATTGTAAACAAAATACAATAAACTATATATTTATCCTTACCAGTTCAACCCTTCACCGGAATAATTAGTGATGTCTAGCAGTCTTGCAAACGTTAAGTCTGATCGTTTGGTTACTGATTTTCTAAAAAGAAAGTCAGCCGATAGTATGTTAAAACTAGTCAATTATGCAAAAAAAGATGACCTTGGAGATGATGGTATAATAAAACTTGCATGTGGTCTAGCAGAATCAGGAATAGTGATAAAAGATATCGGAGTTCCACTGTGTGACATCCCATCTACAGGGGGGCCAGGTTCACTGTCTACATTATTATGCCCTGTTTTATTGCGACTTCTAGGTAATTATGTGTTTAAGTTAGGCGTATCTGGTCGTCCTGCCGGAGGAATTGATGTTCTTGCTCAGATAAAAGGCTACAATATATATCCTGATGCCTCACAATTAAGAACTTGGTTAGATGAAAATATGTATGTCCATTTTTTAGCTAGTCACAACTTCACTCCTTTGGATTCGTTGCTTTTCGATTTTAGAAAAGCTAACGGTTTTTTAGATATTCATTCGCTTGTAATTGCCTCAATTTTATCAAAAAAAATAGCATTAAATCTTAAATATGTAGGCTTGGATGTTCGGGTTTCTTCTTTTGGAAACTTTGGAGCTAATTATAATGAGGCAAGAGCAAATTCAGAAAGATTTAATAGAGTTGCCGACCGACTTGGAATAGAGTCGATTTGTTTTCTCACAAATGGTGAAAACCCTCAGCAGCCATATATTGGCCGAGGCGAATCAATCCTTGCTTTACAACATGTTTTTTCAGAAAGCAACAAATATTTGGAAGACCATTTTAGATCACTTCTCCAGATGGCAGTTAAACTAAGCAAGAATAAAAATGTGACATTCGGCATAAGACAAGTCGAACAGTCATTTTTTGAAAATGTAAATATTCAGGGCGGGAGCAAGTCCTCTTTTTATGAAATAGCAGACCATATAGAAAAATCACATATTTTTTCTATACGTGCAAAACGGTGTGGCTTTCTTACAATTGATCTTAAATTGTTGAGAGACGCAATTGTGGAAATTCAGAGTCAAATTAAAACTGTTGAGTTTCCAGATCCTTGTGGGGTAATTTTAGCGAAAATGGCTTACGAATACTTGACCGAGGGGGAGATTATTTGCACTTACAGATGTGACAGAGATTTTAAAGAACATTTCACCAAAAGGCTTGAAAACTGTTTTGGATTAAGCGATCATTCAAATTCTATAAACTATTTCGAGGTTGTCAATTAATGGAAAAATATAGCTGTTTCAAATGCCCTGGGAAAGATTACTCATTAAAGAATCTTACAGATATTTGCCCGACTTGTAGAAATACTTATGGGTTTCCTCTTGATTCTTTTCCAGAAAAAATTGGAGAAATAAAAATTGTAAAATCATTGGCACGTGGGTTTTACGGAGCAACATATGTCGGAGAAATTTCTCCATTTGGAAAACTTAAGGTTAAAAAGGTAATCAAGATAATTCCGGTAGATCTATACGCGCTACTTAATAAAGATTTTAATCTTGAGTGTGAAAATCATCTTGAGTTATCTCAGAATTCTAATCATGTTGTCAATATTGATACAAATATTTATTTTAAAAACATACCTGTTACTTTTAAAAATGGTATTACAATTAATTGCCATGTCATAGGCCTTGATTTTCTGGATGGCATTACACTGAAAGATTTCCTAACCGAAGAGTTAATTCCTGCTCGAACTATTGCACAGATTGCTGTGGACCTGATTACCTTACTTCAGGAGCTACGGAGTAATGAAAAATATCATAATGATCTTCATCCGGGTAATATTATGATAGAAAAGCTGTCAGAGTCAAGGAAAAGACTTACTGAGATCGATGAAAATATTAAAGTTGTGGCAATCGATTTGGGATCTGTAGATCAAAAGACAAAGAGTCATGATGAATCTGACCGTGTAGGTGATTTACATTGGGTTGCCCAGTGTCTCAATATGCTTAGCCGCCGGATTACAGATAATCCTGATAAATACGATGAGAAAGATTGGCGCCTGGCATTTCTTTTGGAAGAGAAAGCTGACTTTTTAAAGCCCGAAATAATTCACCAAAAGCAAATCACATACAGAGATCTGATTAATCAGATAAAGGACACATTTTATCAGCACACTAACCCATGGCAGGCAGAGCTCAAACTAAAGAGTTTTGATGATGCTGTTAATGCTCAATCACTTAGTCCCTGGTATATTTCTTCTCTCTTTGTTGATAAAGACGATACATGGACAAACAGCATAAGTATTAAAGGTCCACAGGTTATAGCAGGGATGCGAGGTTGTGGAAAAACGATGTTATTAAGAGCTCTCGAGTCTCATGCCCGGCTAATGCCACAAAATACAGATGAATCAAAAGACAACAGGAAGATTGTGGCACGGCTAAAATCGGAAGGCTATATCGGATTGTATGTGTCTTGTGTAAAGTTGCTTGATTTTAATGCACTGGATGGTAATGGTAAAAAGGAGATTTTTGAGCCTTATTCGAAACTGCTAATTGGATACGCAATTCAGGCCATCCAGGTAGTCAGACATTTAAAGGACTTAAAAAGCGACGAAGTTCGAAAGGATTATTTTGTAAATATTTCATTGACACTTCTTAATTTAATTGGTGATTCAGACGAGCTTAATAATATAACAAGCGATTATGACCTTGAGACGAAGCTTAAAAGGTATCTCAATTCATTAAATGATGGAAAACTGACACATAAAGTCACCATTCATCCAAAAATTGCATTCCCTCAGCTTGCCGAATCAATAAGGAAGGCTTCAGAAATTTTCTCTAATTCAAATATATTTTTCTTGTTAGATGATGTATCTACACGTTATTTGAATGATGCTAATATAATCAAGCTAGTTTCTGAACTTCTTTTTCAGGACGAAATTTGTGCTTTCAAATTTACGACAGAAGCGCAGACGCTGGAAATGGTAATCATGGCTCCTGGAAGTCAATCACAAGCAAAAATAGGAAGAGACTATTCAATTTTTGATCTTGGTTCTCAAGTAAATAAGATAGTACATGAGGATCATCATGAGGGGCAGACGTTTATAGAGAATATTCTTCTCAAAAGAGCAAAATACTTTCCTCTTCATCCAAAGAGTCTGACTCCTTCCAAAATTCTAGGAGATGCATCTCTGATCTCAATTGCCAATAACGTTGTACGTGAAGCAAAAGCCTCTGAGAAAAAAGGGATTTACCATGGAATTTCAGCACTGACTGCTGTTTGCGTAGGTGATCTCGGAGACGTGATTACACTTTACGAGTTGATTCTACGTAAAGGCATTGAGGCGAAAAAATTTCCTATAGATGCAAAAACCCAGAATGCTTGTTATCTGGAACTATGTAATTCCAGATTATATGATCTCAATAGGCGAGACACCAGGTATCTTGATTTTGTGGAAGGTTTTGCGAACGCTTCTCATCATTTACTAGTCCAGTCTGCAATTCGTAAGGCAAAAGGCGAAGTTGATAGACTAAGGCAGTACACATCAATATTTATAAACATCACTCATGGAGATACTGAAAATCAATATCGGCAGGTTAGGCAACTAATTGACGCAGGGATTTTTAATCTTCAGGGAGGGCCTGAGGCTTCAAGAACAAATAGACAAGGTCTAAAGCCACAACAGCAGTTTAAACTGGTTTTTCGTAAACTTTATGGGGTAAGTAAACATATGGGTCTTTCAAGCGCCGATAGATTTGAAATATCTGGAAAGGCTTTGGAAGAATGGTTAACTGACCCCAAAAAAGGGAAAGAAATTTTAATTAAAAATCTCAATCCAATTGAGGAACAGCAATTAAATAGTCTTGTCAAAACTGCTATTTTGCCAGAGGAGATAATCAAACACGATGTTTCTGACAGTCAACAGCTACTTCTTTTTGGTAGTGTTAGTCAGGAGCAAGTTCATAAACCGAAACCCAATTACAATTTTATCTTAAATAAATTGCCCAAAATTGAAGAAGTTGAAGATGCATTTTATAAGAGGTTGAAAATTGACATTGCGATAATTGGTCTTGGATTTGAAGACTCAACTTTGCATTCTGCTAAAAGGATAAGTGATCTCAGGCCGAAATTTGTGATCTTCATTAAATTTTCTGAGGACGGTTTTACAGAGGAAATTTTGAATGAGTTTTCTTATTTGTCTGTTAGTCAAAGAATTATTATCGGTGATGACGACTTTAAAAATCATATTTCACTGATAATGAATAAATGTGTTATGATCGATATTACTGGTCTTCCCAAAGCAGTAATATTTGACGCAATCAAAGCATCAGCGATGGAAAATGGTGAGTTTTACTTTTCACTCATGAATTCGGAAAGAGAATATCCGTTAGACGAGGAAGTGCAGCCCATTCTAGATGCAAATTGTGAACATGATTCCTCCATACTTTTAAATGAAATGGCAAAGCTTGTAAAAGGAGAATCCGGGCCATATTCACTTATTAATTTACTGCCTCATTATACTAACATTTCAGATCCACGGATACTGTTTTCATTTGCCTCGGCGAAGCATGAAAGATTATATACTTTAATCGCTGAGAGGGAATATGAAAAAATTAATGTAATTGTATCGAGTGGGGAAACAGCCAGTGAACAGGTATCAAGAATTTCAGCAGAATTTTCACTGCGACAATTTAATAATGCCATCATTCATTACATGGATCAAAATGACATATATAAGACGCTTAACCAGCTGAGTGAAGATTATTATACATATTTTGTTCATGGTAACTTTCCGTTTGAGATAGCCTTAACCGGAAGTAAAATACAGTCAGCAGCAGTTGCTATTTTCTCATCCGTTTTCAAAATATCTCAATGTTGGTACGTTAAACCATCTCAATGGGATACTAAGAGATTCTCCATTGGACATTCAAATTTTAAGATTTACAAGGTAGAACTTAAGGAGCGACAAAAATAAACTTAAATATCTCCAATGAATCTTAACATGTTAAATGCTTTTGCATCTGAGGAAGCTAAGCCGAAGCCGAACGCCGCTATAAATTCATACAGGTCATTTGGTTATAATTTACAAACGGCGATTGCTGATATTATAGATAATAGTATATCGGCTGGAGCTGAGAACGTTTGGATAGATTATGATTGGGCGGGTGCTGGTTCAAAGATTTCAATCACAGATGATGGTAATGGTATGAATCTGCAAGAACTTGTAGATGCACTTACACCAGGTTGCAAAGATCCCGAAAGTCCGCGTGAAGAACATGATTTGGGGCGGTTTGGGATGGGTTTGAAAACAGCTTCCTTTTCACAGTGCAAAAGATTGACAGTTGCTTCGAAAAGAAAGAACTGCGAAAACGTTATCCGTTGTTGGGATTTAGATTATGTTAATAAAGTCCAAAACTGGATTTTGTTAAATTACATTTCTGACATGGATATACTTAATCGTATAAATGCTGAAACCAAAGGTACAGTTGTAATATGGGAAAAGCTGGATAAATTGGTTGGCAATGCTGATAAAGCGAATGTTGCTGTAAGGAGTACTTTCTATCGTGAAATGGAGCATCTCGAAATTCATCTGGGAATGATTTTTCACCGCTATCTAGAGAATAAGAAAGTGAAATTATGGTTAAATAATGAGCCTATCAATTCATGGAATCCATTCTTGACTAAGTTCGGATCAGTTATGCTAGGACCAGAATACCTTGGTAAAGGACAAGCAGAAGTTCGCGTATATACGCTTCCTCATATCTCGCGTTTGGATGAACTTCAACGTAAATATGGAGCAGGACCGAAAGGATGGTATGAGCAGCAGGGTTTTTACATATATAGAAATCAACGAATGCTCGTTGCAGGTGACTGGCTTGGAATGTTTCCTAGAAATGAACACTCCAAATTAGCACGACTGAGTATTGACTTCAATAATGAATATGATTACGAATGGGATCTTGATATTAAGAAATCAAATGCCAAGCCACCAGTTGGTCTCAGAAAGGATCTTAACCGACTTGGCATTTTGGCAATCAGAGAATCCGCGAAAATTTATAATTACAGGGGAAAAGTATTGAAGCGTAATCCTGAATTGCCTGAATTTCAGTTTCAATCAGTCTGGAATGCAGTTAAAAGCCGTGAAGAGGGAGTGAAATATACCATAAATCGTAATCATCCTCTGATAAAGCAATTCTTAAATTCTGCTCATGATGATAAAAGCAACATAAACCAGTTATTAAAACTGATTGAAAAAAATATACCTATCGAAACAATAATTTACTATCAAAGTGAAGATCCTGATTCCCATGAGCTTAGAACATCTGGCCTGGAAATGGATGACATGATTATCCTTTTTGCCCGACAACTTTATGAATCGTTAATCAAGCAGGGGACTAACAGGGAAATAGCAGTCAAGCAGATCCTAAGTATAGAGCCTTTCAATCAGTATCCACAGTTAATTGAGTATCTTAAATGAGCGAACTTCTAGAGGCAGCAAGGCAGGTTACGCACATATTTTTAGGTAATTACCAAAAGGTCAGTAAAGAAATAATTGAGACGGAAGCTGATAAAGCCTTAGCCATTCCCCATTATCAGAATGTGGACAGAGCAAGATTGTTGGAACAATTGATAGCTGACTATGGTGTCTATTCTGGCGAAGCCACATCCCTTGTGGATAAGGATATTCTACCATGGGTATCGGAAAAAAAGGTATTATTGAAACATTGGCCATTGTGGACAAGGTATGCTACTTACATGAAATCTGAGGATCCCGGTTTTCCGGTTCGGAGCTTGGATACACTTACTGATAACATTCTTGACAAGTGTGCGGACCCATCAAGGTCTGGTGCATGGGATCGAAGGGGAATGGTGGTAGGACATGTTCAATCGGGTAAAACGGCAAATTTTATTGGTCTGATTAACAAAAGTGTAGATGCGGGATATAAACTTATAATAGTAATAGCGGGTATTCATAACAGTTTGCGTAGCCAAACGCAACTTCGCGTAGACAAGGGGTTTATTGGTCGTAAGAGTGCTGATTATATTGAGTTACACAGAAAAATAAAAACAGGAGTCGGGCAATATCATATAGATACAGAAATATTTAGCTACACTTCATCGGCAGAGGATGGAGATTTTAAAAAAGTTATTGCAGAACGTTTGAATGTGCCGATTGGTGGACAAAGTCCTACCGTACTTGTTATAAAAAAGAACAAGAGCATCCTAGAAAACCTTATAGACTGGCTATCCCGATTTTCGGTCGAAACCGATGACGGTGTACCAATCGTGCAAAACATACCTTTACTAATTATAGATGATGAAGCTGACAACGCTTCTGTGAATTCTGGTAGAGATGTGAACGATATACGCACAATAAACAGGTTGATAAGGACTTTACTTAATCTTTTTCAGAAAAAAACTTTTATAGGATACACAGCAACACCATATGCCAACATCTACATCCCAGAAGAGTGGAATAACGATAATGAATCGATTATTAATGGAAGAAAGTATCTGGTAGGCGAAGACTTATTTCCGCGAGATTTTATAGTTAATATTCCAGCTCCATCTAATTATATTGGAGCAGCCAGATTATTTGGATATGAAAATCCAGAAACCGGAGAAGGGTGCGATGGACTCGATATTGTAAGAATTGCCGATGATCAGGAACCTTGGTTTCCGAGAACAATTAATAGGAATAATAAGGATGTTCTTCCAAATGACGTTCCTCCATCCCTTTATAAAGCGATCCAATCTTTTATTCTGACATGCGCCATACGGCGCTTGCGAGGCCAGGAAAATAAGCACAATTCTATGCTGGTTCACGTAGCTTTATATGTGAGCTGGATTGACAGAACCGCGCGGTTAGTTGACGATATACTTGAAAATTACCGGGGTCAAATTAAGTCGGGTAAAGGTGAAATATTTAGTGACCTGGAAAATCTGTATGAAGCTGATTACCTTTCTACAACTGAAAAAACTATTCTTAGTTTGGCAGACTACTCCGATACTGCAATATCTAAACACAGTTGGGGAGATATCAAAGCAGAATTAAGAAATGCAATTATAAAAATTGAGGTGCGTGCAGTTCATGGTACGAAAAATACAAGTCAACTGGAATTCCATAATGTCTCAGAAATTAATTATGATCTTCATAAGAGAAATGGCTTGTCGGTTATTGCGGTGGGCGGTAACAGGTTGGCCCGGGGAATTACATTGGAGGGCTTATCGGTCAGCTATTATTTGCGAACATCAAGAATGTATGACTCATTAATGCAGATGGGGCGATGGTTTGGGTACAGGCCAGGTTACGTAGATTTATGTCGTCTCTACACCACTGACCAACTTAAGACCTGGTATCGTCATATCACTGTCGCTACTCAGGAGATGCGGGCAGATTTTGATGAAATGGCCGGTCATAATAAAAAACCGAGTGATTATCGTCTTAAAGTGAGAACTCATTCCGGTTTACTGACGATTACAGCTGCATCTAAAATGAGAAGACATGAAATTATTCGGGTTGGCTTTTCCGGATCGTACAAGCAAACATATGAGTTCTCAAAGGACCAAGCAGTTATAAAGAAGAATTTTGATGCATTGCAAGAAATGATCAATGCGCTACCTGAGCCTAAATTAGATCAACCAAATAAATTTTATTGGAAAGGTAGTATTGCAGAAGAGGTAATTCGTTTTATTGAGAGCTATCAGTCAGAAGTTCCAGGAATCAAACCAGAAATACTTTCTGCATATATCCGAAAACAGAATGAAAAAGGGAATTTAGTGAATTGGTCGGTAGCTATAAAATCTAATTCTCAATCTAAGCAGTGCTGGAAATTACATTTTAGTGATCTTGGACCGAAGGTGGTTGGTCTGACCGAACGAACTAATATTAGTACTGGGAAAACATATCAATTGTCAAAAAATAATATTCAGGATCCTCCGGACCTATACTTCGATCTTGGTATAAAGCCAGAAAAGAATAAAAATAGTATTCCCAGTATTTTAGTACAGCAGGCCAGGGCAGCAAGCGGTCATGGGTTACTTGTAATTTACCCTCTTGATCCAACCGATATAACAGGGAAGGATACAACTCCAATAATCGGATTTTACCTTGCTTTTCCAAAAATTGCCAATGAAGAAACTGTGGAGTTCGCAGCGCAGGTAAAGTCAGAATATGAAGAAAGTCAGGGAGACGATGATGACGATGAAAAGCCATGAGATATGAAGTTGCACTTATATGGGAGGACCAATCCAAAGTACATGAATCGTACACTCGAACCAAAATTGATGAAATTGATGTAATAGAATGTTATGTTTCTACAAATGGAATTACAGGCAATAAGTCCATTCTTCTTGATTTTAGAAATAGCCTTCGCATTACTGACATTCGGCCGCAGCGTTTTAGAGGTGTGGAAATTCAAATATTACCATTTAGCGACAAATTTGAGCTTGCTATCATATTGATGGATTCGAGCTTAGAATCCATTTTTGTATTGCTTGCAGAAGATCTTCTTAAAGAAGTAGCTAAGGTTAGTAATCAAGAAGAGGCCTTTGTATCAGCTTTTCATACAATAGGACTCTGGAAAAAAATGTTTGAGAATTTTACTCATAGAGGATTGACTTCAGAACAACAACGAGGATTATTTGGAGAATTGTTTTTTATGAAAAAGTCAATTTTAAATGGAGTTGGTAAGAACGATATATTATTATCTTGGACCGGCCCTGATGCAGCCAACCAAGACTATTTTCTGAGGAAAATAAAAGTGGAAGTCAAGACAAGCATAGCAAACCACCCACTTTTGCAGATTTCCAATGAGATGCAATTAACTTCTGATTCGCTTTCCAAGCTTTTTATATACTTTATTACTTTAACAGAGCAAAGAGGGGAAGCATTAACACTTAATTCTTTAATTGACGATTTACGAAATAGTTTCAGTACTGATTATAGATTAACTGATATTTTTAATGCTAAACTAATAAGCTCGGGGTTTCAGGATGAATACGCAGAACAGTATGCCCTCCGGGAATATATCGTAAGGGATACGACTGTTTATGAAGTAACTAATGGATTTCCAAGGATAACCTCTGCTGACCTTCTAAATGGAGTACATCATGTTGTATACAAAATAGAACCAGCTGCTTGCACAAATTTTACCGTTACATCTGATATTTTTTTTGAGGAGTTCGCTAAATCGTAATATGGAAGAAAATATAAAGATTGTTAAGAGTAACAACTTCGAGCTTGAGCAGTATTTACACGAAGTCTTTCACGAAATACAATCGAGGGTATATTCCGATAGCCAAGGTGTTTTAAAAGAGGATAAATTTACAGAGTACATGCTTGATCAACTTTCCGAAGCTGGGGAAACGGAAGGTATGGTCGTGTGTAATTACAGTAAACCAAATGAGCGTGGAAACATTGATTTTAAAATAAATGGCTATGCAATAAGAGATGGCTTTGAAACGCTTGATCTTTTTATTACACATTACAGAGATATTAATGACCTTTATAATGTAAAAAAGACGGAATTCGAAGATTTAATCAGGTATAGTACTAAGTTTTTAAACGCTTCAATCAAAGGATATCTGGACGAAATTGACCCATCACACACTGCTTGGGCACTTGCCAAAATGATACGTGACCATGAAAAAACATTTGATCGGGTAAATATCTTCTTTCTGTCTAATGGTAATATTTCACACGACCCACCGGTAAGTTCAAGACTCAAAGGTTTAGAGGATGTACACATTATTTTCCATGTTTGGGACATTGAAAGATTTCATCGTCTCTCTCAATCAAAAGACAACCGGGAGCCAATTGAAATTACATTTTCAGAAATATTTGATGAATCAGTTCCATGCTTAAAAATGCCGGTAGATAACGAGGTTTACGAGTGTTACCTTGCAATTCTCCCAGGAAAAATACTATCCATTCTGTATGATAATTATTCGACAAGACTTTTGGAAAGTAATGTTCGTGCGTTCTTGCAACAAACTGGCAGTGTCAACAAAGGTATAAGGGATACTATAAGGGGCAATAAACCGTATATGTTTCTTCCATACAATAATGGATTAGCTGTAACTGCATCGGAAGTAAGAACCGATTTAAAGGATGGACAACTCATTTTGAAATCTGTAAAAGATTTTCAAATTGTCAATGGAGGTCAGACTACGGCATCTCTATTTCATACTGAAAAGAGATATAAGGCAAGTCTTTCACAAATATATGTTCAGATGAAGCTCACGGTTATTAAAGATCCTGAAATGAAGAACAGAGAAGTGCCAAATATCTCAAAATTTGCTAATAGTCAAAATAAGGTATCGGATCTTGATCTTTCCTCCAATCATATTTTTCTCCAAAAAATTGAACAATTATCAAGAACAACATTTGCCATAGATCCCGAAAACCATAATAAGCAAACTATTTGGTTTTTTGAACGTGTAAAAGGGCAGTATAAAGAATTATATAATAAAGAGCCCAATAAAAATAAACAGGATGCCTTTAAGATTAGATATCCTGCTAACCAGAAGTTTGTCAAATCTGAGATAGGCAAATTTCTAAACACCTGGAATCAACAACCTTACTATGTGTCTCTTGGTGCAGAAAAGAACTATCCTAAATTCATGGAAGCTATTGAAAAAGAACCATCCAAAAAGGTATACGGTAAGATATATTATCAAGATTTGATCGCTAATGCTATACTTTTTAAGAAAGCTGAAGAATTGTATGGACGCAAAGGTAAAGATCCTATCGGTGACACTAATATTAGGTCTTTTATTGTGACCTACTCACTTGCTTTGCTAAGTCATCTTACCCATAAATCTATCAATTTAGACAGAATATGGAACGAACAAAGTATAAATGATGCATTTCAAATTGAAATAATCCGCTTACTTAAACATGTGTACAATTATTTAACCACATCACAGGAATCTCTGATAAGTGAATTTGCAAAAAAGAAGTACTGTTGGGAAGATCTGATTAAGAAAGAATTTAATCTAAATACTGAAAACCTGAAGGAATACATACTATCTGCTGAAGAAATTAAAACCAGATACTCAGAAGATACTGATGAGATTAAAGTAACTGAACATTATCTGCAAACTGAAAAAATTTCTCAACTAGGACTTGCTTTTTGGGATGGTTTATCCCAGTGGATGATTTCCCGCGATGATTTTACAACTATTCAGAAAAATTTTACTTCCAATATTAAGAGTAAAATTTTTAGAATGGGAGTATTAAGTGAAGTTGAAATCAAACAGGGCTTACAAATTCTCCAACAGTTTGATTCATTTGATATTGAGTATGAAAAAATTGCTGCAATTTCTGGTTATAAGGATATTAAGACTGCAGATGTAGCTGGGATTTACAATAGATTAATAAAATTAAACCCTGATGATTGGGCCCGAATTATTGATATTGGTGAACAAACGCAAGTATTAAGTTTTAACGAAATTAGTGTTGTTAGATCCGTTATTCAAAAATTGAAGCAGAAAGAGCAGATTGATATTAAGCGACTTACTGTAGTAAATGAATGTCTTGATAAAGTAAAAAAATATGGATTAAAATTTTAAAAACACTATAGTTAGGCCTTATAATATATCTGTGTTAGCTAAGAATTGATTTGTCAGACAGAGCGTAGGCTGCTAAAGTAGGTTGACAATTACTTCCAGACAATATACTGTTCGTGCAAACTGGGATCAGGAAGATATCTAATATATTGGTTAAAGAGCATTGGCAAACAACTGTGTAGCTTTTGCTGTAATAAGGTTCTGTCCGGCAGTTGTGTCTGATATTCAGCAACCAGGGCAGGAGACAGAATTGTGCTGAACATATTCGACTACTTTGAAGTCTTTATCTTTACAAAGCAAAATTCTTATTCGAACTGTAATTTTAACTAGGATGAAATTATCACTTACAACTAAAATGTGATTTTATCAGATTCGCTATTAATTTGGATTGTTATAGGGCTAGTGGTTGACTTTGGGTCATCTGAAAATCCCGATTTTTTCAAAATCTATTGCGTTTTTTATTGATGGAAGATTTGAAAATGACCCAGGATACCCTCTGAAATGCTCCGGTTGTTCGCTTAATTTGGAGATTTTATCTTTCAGCTCATCCACCGTATCTATGTCTAAAACGTTCTTGATTTTTTCGAAATATCTTTTAGAGACAAGTTTCCCAAGGAACCCGATGGAATAATCATACTCGGATTTATATACATATGTCCTTGGAAACCAGCTACTATTTTTTAGTTGGCCAATATAGTTGCATAGTAAATCTGCTTCAATAATTAGTGCCTTGGTATGGTTTTCTGGAATACGTTTAATAGTGAAATCTGCTTGTGGGCTGAAAAAATTTCTATTCTCGTGTAACTGCTTATAATATCCGTCAAATACATCAATATGATAATTGAAAATCGTAAAGTTGTCGCCAAGTGGTTCTTGTCTATATCGTTGGTTTCGAAAATATCGCAAATGGAACAGGCATTCTAGAAATTTGTAATTCTCATTTTTTATCGAAATGCCAACGGTATATAAAAAAAGCTCGTATATGATATATTTAAAATGGGCATATTGAACATCCCTGTAATTTGTAGTTGATTCGTCAGGTTCTGTCAACGAAGTAATTGTTTCAAAAAAACTGATTAATATGTCGATCTCAAAATTATAACCAGATTTACTTAGCTTGTCTAAAAATTGGATATAATCATTTCTTAATGGTGTATATTGACTAATTGTGTTTATAACCTCTTTGCCATATTCAACGCTGTCATTGGTTTTAAGGTCTATCTGAAATAATTTTAGGTCAGCAAGAAATTTTTCAAAAAAATCTCTCACATATGAATTAACCCGATCCGGATTTTTGTCAAGAATACCATTAAAGCCCTTAAGAAGGGTTGTAGTAAGATAGGTTATTGGCGTATCTTCAAATATATATTTTGGAGGAGCACCAAGCTTAGGCTTACTGGTAGATGGGCGCTCATAAATATTTCGCAAGAGCTTCTCGAAGCTTTCTTCCATGTAGTCTTCTGACGACATATCAATGTAAAGCCGAGATTCAAGGTAATGTGGAAGATAAGCTTTCCCGTTCTCATCCAACTCTTTTACAATTGCTATAAATTTTTCTTGTTTGACATTTTGATAAATTTTTGGACTGATAATGACTGTTTCAGTTCCGACACCACCTGCTCTGTTGTTTGCTTTTTCAGCATATGTCTTATCACAAATCATTAGAACCTTATCGATGTCTTCCGCCTGTACCATTTGCTCCATAAACGCATACTTATCATGACCTTCCTTAAGGTTCCATTTATCTAGAATAACATCGACCCCACCTCCTTCACCTACTAGCCTTTGAGCCAATGATAACACCCAATCTTCGTGTGCTGGGCTTGACCAGCTGTATGATATAAATACCTTCTTTGTTTTTGAAGCTTCTGTCATAGTTTTCAAAATCTATTAAATGAATAGAGAATTTTTTTTAACCATTAACTTATGAAACAAACATCATTTGTCGAAAAAATTGCTAATGAATGTTTTTGGAAATTCCGTCGGAGGGAAACTGTTAATAAAAATAAGTCAATTTTAATACAATGACTAGCATGTGTAGGCGAATCAAAATGATAGCTAGTTGTTAGTTAAATTTGAATGTTTGCACAATGGAGATCCAAAAATTATTTCAGAGGAATTACTAAATGTGAAAACCAAATAATATTTTGTTGAATAACAATATGTTATGTCAAATGACACGTATAGGGGATTGAGTTTCCCTGGTTGTTTTATATTAAAATAGCAGGGTAGGGTAGTCCAAACTGTCAACCTATTTTAGTAGCATATGAAGGATCCGGCTGGTAAAGCCCACCATCGAGGCTGAAATAGTAATTACTTAAGCCGACGGTGGAAATAGTTCAGCCGGCCATCTGCCAAATTGAAAGTTGGTATCTAGTGTCAATATGCGTAATCGTTGGCTCTTCACTTTTTGCGGCTACAACTGTCTGCATGTTGCCGCAACCGTCTTCATCGTTCGCTGATGCCTGATAGTAACCCGCTTCCAATTCTCAAAAACAGCAATTGGGGCTAAACGACTCAAACGTACACTTTTCCCCGCGAGTTACTCAAACGGTTTTATTCATATCTGAATGCAGCTACAATCAATTCTCAGCACTTACTACTTCCCGGTTAAATCAGCTGAGCAAAAGGAAAATTCATAAAATTGAATTCAGTGAGCAACGATCTATATCAATTTTTGACATGGAAGCAATTTTGAATTTTTTTAAGGGCTGAGAATTGTTGATTTGCCAACAACTCTACATCAAATTGAGTTTACGCGAGTCATGGGGAAGATTGTACGTTTGAGTAATTGAGCCCAAAGTACTAAAAACGATTGATTTTTGAATGAAAAGAGAAGAAAAAGCGGGCATGCAGATATTACAGAAATACGACCGATTAAAAAGTCAGCAGTTTGATATAAAAATCTAAGAATTGCCAGCTAAATCCATCCTTCCGCTCATAAAATAATGTCACGTTAATTCAAAGAGAAAATCTATTTTAACTCTGACCCTCGAAAAATATATAATATTTTATTACAAGGGGCTATCTTAGTGCTGTGAGAGAGGGATTCAAACAATTAATTTAATAGGCTGCAATTCAATAAGATACTTATTCCTCAAACTCCCCCCTTCCATGACACGAAACATATCCAAAATTCCAACAAATGCGCCTTCTATAACTAGCTGTGACTTTTAAAATTATATTGCGCCTCATTTCAAAATTACTTTGCAATTAGCTTACCCTTGCTACCGATTAGTAAACATCCTATTTCGGCTTGGATACCACTGTTATAATTGTAGTTGAGTGTTAAGTTTAAAATTTCGTATTTGATGAGCATGATATATCAAGGTACAAAATACCAGTCGTAATCTTAATCTATCAGACTATAAATCATTCCAAAAACTCAGCTGGAACTTCTGTTTCCATCTTAATTCACCATACTAAATTACATGGGTTAAATAGTACTTTAACATTATTATTCTATACTTTTTAAACATTCTAAAAATTTTGATCCAATAGGCTTTTTGCTTATGACATGATAGTATTCATAAGTATCTGAAAGACGTTCAGACTTGAACTGCCTGTCAGACAGTATAAATGGACTTAAGGTGATTTTAAACCAATTAGCATTTATTTGATCTTTCTTTAATTGGAAATAGGTACTACTCGCTGTTAAAATTTTAGAGCCATTATCAGAATTTTGTATCAGCCACTCTCGATCTTTTAATAATTTATTTTGATATAAATCAGTATCGTTTCTTAGTTTATATCCTGGGTATGGCAAACCTTGGATTATTCCTCTATTGATCAACGAAGCAATCGCGAATAGTGAGAACATTTCGGTATTTTCGTCATCTGAAATCTCTCGAATTAGATCGAACCTGTATGAATCAAAATTTGATGGATTACCTAAATCTAGGTAATTGCTATTCCTACTTCTTTCGGAATAGTATCTTGCTCTACGCCGGGCAGTCAAAAAGTATTTTGCTGGGCTGTGTATCTTTGCTAAGCTATCATAACTTTTCATCTTTTTTTCCGATTCAATAGTATTTTCCTTTTCACTTTCTAATAGGAGTTGGGCTAAATCCTTTTCAATACTAGTCAGGTAGCTCCCTAAATGCTGCTGATAATCACTAATTTTTTCTTGCTCATTTTTATAATAGTTTAAGAGAGTATATATCCTGCGAATCTCAATTTTCGATATTGTCTTGTCGAGTCTTAAAAGTAATATGTTAAAAACATTATTTCTATCAATCAATCCAGTGACAATAGGCTCTTTTGTAGCAACAGAAGAACTGACCGACCCACCAATAATTATTCTCTCCAACTCATCAAGAACTTCTAATGCCTCCAATTCAGAAGTTACTAAAGGAAAGTTCCTGATTTTTTCAATTAGTATTTTCCTCCGATTTACAGATACTTGGAGGGAAAGATTAGCTTCTTCACGTAACTCCTTCTGATATTTCCTTGTTGCTTCTTCCCTGCGTTGATTTTCTTGCGTAGTAAGTAACTCTACTTCCTTATTTTTAAAAGCATATTCTGTCCTAATTTTTTCGGTTTCTTCTTTGGCCAGATCGAGCTTTGTAGCAGAGTCAAGCTTTTGAATTTGAAGGCTCAATGCCATACCCTTATTTACTTCTTGTTGGGTCTTATACTTTGACTCTTCTATTTCCTTCTCATTTTTTCTTTACGTAGCATCAACCTCGCGCCAGGTAAAAAATACAGTTGCCAATGTTGCAATAATTGTTGCAAGAGTTGCTAGGTTACTTACCCAACTAGATGACTTTTCATTTTTAGTTTCTGACATTTCGGAAGTGCTTGTTATATAAATCGAAAGCTTCTAAAAAAGATGCGTAAACAAATGCAATTGACTTAAATACCGAATGTGACGAATATTACGAAAGAAGTTTAATTCTCAGAAATTTTAGAGATAATATTGATCAAGCGGTAAATGAAAATAATAGTGCTTTTTTGCCTAGTTCTTATTTCTTAATTGTATGATTGCTTGAAGTTTCAAGTATTTGGCAGTCACAATAAAGGTTCCTTTTTGACTGGACAATTGCTTGAAGTTTTTAACATAATTTCATTGTTTATAGGATGCATGTTTACAGTGAATATATTTGACAGATGATGGCAGAATTCTAAGCACTTTCATTTTAACTGGGGTAATCTTAATGAAACCAACCTTGGATTGCATCTGGTTCAGATGATTAAGAATGGTTTCAACGTCGGTTGGATTTTTGGGCCATATACCTGCTACTTCTTGGATGCTCATCTACACGTGCATTCGAAGCCTGATCATTGATCTGCCGAGTTTCAGATATTTGCTAAATGATTTATTGTTAGGTATATATGAAATAAATGATTGAAATACCTAACTCTACTTATTTTTTTGTCTCACATGGCCTTCATTATCAATTTCTGTCGCCGCAACGCCAATTATGGTCTGTATATCAGGATTTTCACGTTTGATCCATTCTAACTTTTCTTGTATATATACATCAGTTACATCCGGAGTTTTATAATCGACGATATTGTATTTGTCGGCAGATTGTTGGCTGGGACCGAAATGATATACCATTGGCCATCTTGGACCTGCCATATATACAGCCGCAAACATCATTTTTGCAGTTATCTCATCAAGTCCTTCTGCTAAACATGCCTCATAAAACATTTTGTGAACATTATCCCACCTCTGAGTCTTTTGATCGCAATAATAATCGTGGATGACAGATGCCTTCCTGTATTTCCCGTCAAGAGGCCCGCCAATCACTGTCCACAATATTCTTGGAATGGAAGCCCCGTCTACGATCACCCCTTTCGGTACAGGCCAGTTACGATAACTATCCTGAAATTCAAAATTCTTTGTCAACTTGACCTTACGTCCATCATCCAGCAACTCAACTTCTAAGGTGCCAATGAAACGAGGTGTGCCTTGAGCAAAAGAGTTGAAAGGCAGCGATGTAATCAAAAGTAGGGCTACTGCTAATTTTTTCATTGGATAAAGGTTATATGATAAGGCTATTTCTCACTTACAAATTTGGCAACACATGCCTTCCACTTAGCGACTATACCATGACCTCCTGATATCTGAAGTCTAACTCGACCGAAGTTTTCGTTTGAGGAGTTGACAATTAGTTCTATAATTTTAAGTCTTTCTTTATAATCATCTAATCGTTTTGATCCTACCTCTTGCTTAATTTTATTGTGTCGGCCAATATTCCAGAAGTCGGCACAGTTACCCTTTTATTTAAACGCTCATAGACCAGACTACCAACTGTTTTTCTTGCATTCAAGAAATAGGTATTTGGGGGCAGATTCTCCCTTATGAAATGGCCATTGTTATCGGTTAAAAAGCTCTCAATGGCGGCACTGGGATCGTTAGTTGCAGCCAGTACCGCACTTGTAAAAAGGTAGACATTGGCCGCAGAAATATTTCCATTTAAACTGTCTTTTACAGTGATTGATAAGGAATTTGAAAAAAGAGGTTTTAACACGATTGTATCAACCACTACCCCAGTCGACACGATGAATTTTCTAGCAATACGCTGATAAGAAACGTTGTCGATTATTTTATGGGCATTGATAAAATAAGTCCCGTTGGCCAAATTGATCTTTGATACCTTACCACTGTTGTCAGAAGAAAATGTTTCTATGGCTAATGCTGGATTGATAGTGGCAGCAGTAATTTGACTCGTATAAAGATATACGTTGGCATCAGCTATAACTCCACCAGATACGTCTTTCAAAGTGAAAGTGAATCCATTATTTAGATTTGCTTTTCTAAGTGTGGCAGTATCTTGAACGAATCTGTTAGCCGCAATTATAACAGGTTTCAAAAAGCGCTGGAACGATATTGAATCAATTGATTTATTAATGTTGATAAAGTAATTACCAACAGGCAAATTTGCTTTAAAAATAGCTCCAAATGAGTTGGAAATTAATGTTGCTATAGAATTGGATGGGTTATTTAGCTTCGCAATAGCCTCGCTACTGTACAGATGAGAGGTCGCGCCAGTTATATAGCCCCCCGCCTCGTCTATCACATGTAACAAGAAGCCATTTTGTGTTGCAGTGTTAAACGATGCTATTAACTGAAAAGAAGATGCGTTTTCTTCGGTCACTGTTACTTCCCCATACAGAGTAATAGGGGTATTTTCGTCCGCTTGAACAGTAGGCTTTATATATAAGACAACAGGTAGCTCGCTGAGGTTTAGATATAGCTTGCCTTCGCTATCGGTTACAACTTTTGAAAAATAGCTGTCCTTATTATCCTTAACATTTCTTACAAAAATTTCTCCGGACTTGTACGGGATTAATTGAGTGCTATCTTGTGCAAAACGGTTTTTATAAAAGGCTACTCCGGTAATGACTGTATTTTCAGAAATCGTGTCTTCATCCTTTCCACAGGAAAAGATGAAAAGTATCGCGATAAAAATAATGACATTTCTCATGGCTTATTTGGAGTTGTGGTAGATGTTGATGTGGTAATTTTAGGCTGTTTGTTTTTACTTTCAACTGTAAAAAGGGTATAGGTCAAGGAAAAGAAACCTCCCATTCTCAAATCCTTATAATACTGTAGTGTTTCGACATTCTTGTAAACTAGTCCGTCCGGGTACAAATTCTTTTTTAGTACATCAACCTGCATGGCCGCTACACCAACCGTTATGGCAAATCGGTTCTTATCACCAATAAAAAAGGAAGGGCCGAACAAATAAACCGGTCGAGTTTTTGTCTCTATGGTTAAACCAACACCTACACTTAGTCCCCAGCCAAAATTTTCCGCAAATTTATTTTCGAAATGGGCAAGTGCTGAAAGCCCAACAGGTGGATTGGTCTTCCCCGAAGGAGTCAAGGTATAACGGGAATTTTCGTCTATCAGGTTACCAGAAGAAGGGATTTTCTGAAATTGGTAGTTTGTTTCGTACAAGGCATTATGAAATCCTATGAAAGGACCTGAGCTAAATGAAAACAACCATTTATTTAGAACAGGCCCCTCGATTTCAAGGGCTTGGTGGTCAGTCGGGATAATCCGCTCTTTAATCTCTTTAATGTCATCTTTTGAATCAATGTTAATTTTAATATTCAAGCGATTACCTAGAGGGTAGATAGGAGGAGTGGAAAACGTGTAGTTTTCTTTCAGATAGTTTTTTGAAAACAGGATCAGGTTCCTGATCTGCTCTTCAGTCGGTTTTTCAAACACTGCCCATATCGCATCTAACTGTTTAATCTGGTCGTCTAAGTTATCTGCAAAATCTTTTATCTTTGTCTCAATATCATCCTTTTTCGTGTTGAGCGCGGGTTTATCAGCTTCCTTAGCCTTAGCAATTTCCTCTTCAACCTTTTTTAAGGAAGCCTTTAAAGCATCTCTTTCTGTCGCCTCTTTTTTTAGCTCCGTAGCTAATGAATTGTAATTGACATTTAGATTAAATAAACGAGAGCTTAGGTCAGAAAACGATGTGCCCAAATTGATTTGACCGCAGTTTTCTGTTGCTTCGCAACACAATGAATAAGCCCTGTCGCGTTTTTCTTTAAGCTCATTTATAAGGGTAGTAAATTCTCCTAACGCTACTTCGAATTTGTTATAAGCAGTTTTCGTACCCGAGCCCTGTGCTCTCACAGCTCCCCGTAGACCAGTCAGGAGTTGGCCCGATGAACCAAAAAAGTCGTCGAATAAGCTTGGTGCTTCACTTTTGTAAATAAGGTCATCTGCTGTTATAAGGACATCTTTCAGATAACGGTTTACGTGAATGATTTTTACTTTGAACTCTTTTTTATACTTAAAACTTACATCTCCCAGATTTGTGATGCGGCTAAAGGTATTGTCCTCGTTTCTTTTATATAAGCTTTTGCAATGTGCATCATAGACGATGAAATTTTCATCCCCACAATCCGGACAAAGATCCAAGGCATTAACAATGTCCCCACTGCGTTTGGCTATTTCCTTTGTCTGACCATGACATGTACAGTTTTTATCTACTACTACAGGTTTTCCTGGTCCTGGGATTACTGGTGCTGTTTTATCAGATCCAACATTTGGAATGGTTAAAATTTCATTGGGTGAAAAGGTTATTGTTATATTGTAAGCAGCGGTTAAATCGTCACTGGCACCAATAATATCTGAATTGTTGGCGTGGGAAGGTGTTTTTTGCCCCTTTGTATCAGTGACGACGATCGTTTGAGGTTTTGGCAAGGCAACATCAAACGCCATTGGTATATCCTGTCTCGTGTCAATCACTGTGCAGGGTGTGTCCTTGTTATTAACACTGCAAGCAAATGTTAATTTGCCATCGACATCTTTTTTTATCGTAATCCGATTCTGGCCATTAGCCAAATAGCAATTCGATAAACCAAGTAACAGGAATAGAAATCTCATATTAGTAGTTTGAGGTTGTAAGAACTTAGAATTGATTCAATCGGCATAGCAAAAGATGTTGTGTCTTCATCTCCCGCGACAAGGATACCAACAGCATAGTCAAATTCGTCTAAAATTAATGAGCCCGAATCTCCCTCAATAGAAAAGGGATCGTCCTGTAGAGATTCAATTTGATAGAGCTTTTGGAGGTCACGTTTTTTACCGTCGGGATAAGTAATATTGGCAGTGCAGTTGATATTAGCACAGACTCCGTACATGTACTTTGTCGGAGTTTTTCGGGAGATAATTAAAAGGCGAGTGCCACTCTTTACGTCATTTTCTGTCAGCGTCCTTACTGCCTTTGGGGTTTTATTTAGAGGCATTTGGTTACTGAGTGTTACTCCATTTCCAGGTTTGATTAATGCAATATCAAGTTTGTAGTTTTTGATACCAATGTAAAGTTGCCCAATAACGGAGCCTTTAAATGGACTGTGAATATCACAACTCTGTACCTGAGCAAATCCGCTCCACTTCATTGTATCATTCCAAACTGCGTGATAGCAGGTAAGGATAAATTTATCTTCGCTGTCGTTAGTTTGTACCATCAATCCACAAGTCCCATTTAATTGATTTTTATATGGGTTTGCATTGGCAATTTGCAAAGTGGGTTTCATTGATGCCAGCGCCTTTATCTCTTTCACCTTGTCTTTCAGGAAAACCATCTTGAAGGTTGTCATGTTCAAGGATCCTGGTATGTCAATTTGTCCGGCAATTTTTTCCTTATCTCTTGCCGATACAAAGATGAGTTTTTGAGGATAATCGATTCGGTAGTATTCGATGCCTTCATATCTTAACAGTTGCTCTCTAATCTTAGCTTTTGCCTCAGCCGAATCATTTGTCAGAATGTAGTTGTCTATCTCAGCAGTGGTGTCAAAATTCCAATCTGCTTTATCTGCTAGTTTTCTTTTTAAATTTTTTGCCTCTAATAAAAGATCGAGAAGATCATGAAAAAATTTAGAGCCAAAGCTTAGAAACAAGCCTGTCAACACAGAGCCGAATATAATGCCTATGAATCCAATCCATTCGAAATCTTTATTTAGACCCCAGGGATCCTTATTAAAAAAGAGCAATTCACTTCTTACCCAAAATAAAGGTGAATCGGGGTTAAAAATATTAAACAGGTTTGCTTTGCACAGGATCGCAATTACTATCCCGATAAGTGTTGTTCTTTTCTGAATGGCCCGTGTTCTAGCTGTTTCAAATAATAGTGATTTCTGCGAAATAGCCAATCTCGCAGACTGAAGTTTTAAAAAGTTCGATACCTTCTCTGTTATTAAGCTCAGGATAAACAGAACTAATGTTGCGTTGATAACATTTTCAAATTTCATTGGGAACTACCTTAAACAGTATTTAAATCAATTAGATCTCAGATAAGTATGCAAGGATTAGATAAATTAAGCAAGCGTTTATTCTGACAAATCACTTCTGACAAGAAGCCGATATAGCTTTTGCATAAAGAAGATTTGTTGCACGAACCTTGTATATGTTCACAATGTGAAGGTTGACACAAATAGGAATAATGTCAATACTGAATTTTCAGTATTTTCACAATTCAGCTAGGGGTATACTCTGGTCTTTTAAGGCAAGTTGAATTCTTCGCTTCCTACTTAGTGGCAAATAGTGTCAAAACCAACGATGTATTAGATGCCAACCTGAGAAAGTTTGAGAATCAAAAATCGCAGTTGACCTCTTTGGAAAATTGATTGAAAACCAGGACGCCCCCTAATTTTTCTTGCAGAGCACAAACACAGGCTTACCATTGGCTTTCAACAACAGCTTATTCAAAAGGACTCTCAAGATCTTACTGAAAATTGGATAGACTTCCCTCATATTACTCACGCATCTTGCAATCAAATCGAATTCAGATCGTAATGCATTAAACCTTAAATTCCAAAAACCTTGTCTGTACTTTCGCCGTCCTAATATTTAATTGGAGTGCTATCTAGTGTTTTAATACTAAAAAATCACTTTAATTGATAACTGAGGAGCTAAATTAGCGTTTGGTGAATAAACGGGATTGTTTTCATTCACCTCTGAGATGACTTGCTAGATGTTTTATAACAGGCGGTTTGTACTGATACTTTCAATTGCCATTGTCATATTTTGGGCTCAATTACTCAAACGTAC
>Ga0247739_10000066_pt1 | contig 38099 bp, 45 predicted proteins | sample UWRJL058202B2_FD_180943 | JGI IMG/M metagenome (GOLD analysis project Ga0247739, IMG submission 180943) | Plant litter microbial communities from Arlington Agricultural Research Station in Wisconsin, United States - UWRJ-L058-202B-2 | ecosystem: Environmental > Terrestrial > Plant litter >...
ATTCCACAAACTGCCTTTCAGCAGCATTAAAAGTATATGGCATCACCTTTTCAGATGATTCCTTAAATATTTTCCAGTAGGTTGATCCCTTGCCGTAAGTCAGCAAAGTATCCATTGCGCCCCAGCTGTTTACGTAGGCAAAATATCTTATATATTCAAAATGTGCGTAGTTGATAATTACCCGTAGCGTCTCTGACACATAACCACTATCGTCACGCACACGGACAGTATATTCAGCCACAGTGCCGGGAAGAATGCCCAGGTTCAGCTGATTATAGCCGACGCCAAACATTACTTTTTCATACTGCCCTACCAGGCTGACAATATTGGTATTGGTCTGCAATTTTGAGCCGTCCGAAAACACCACATCAATACTTGCATGGACTGTTTTGACATCGGCACGGAAATTAACCCAGGAAATAAAAACAGGTTGATCCTGACGAACGTAGCGTAATTTGCTTTGCAGCATCAGGAGCTTATCAGTAGTATCAACCGGATTTTTAAACGTTCCTGTTACAGATTGAGGCGCTCCCATTTTTTCAGAAAAACCACCAAGTAGCACCACGTAATTTGGTGTGGTAGTCAGCTGTCCAATATAGTTTTCCCCGCCTGCGGATGCATATTTCAGAAAATACTTTCGTCTGCTATCCTTGCATTTTTGCGCAACAGGCAGCGTGAAGCTGGGAATTTCACTGGTAAGAAAAGAATGTAAAAGCGGGGCAATGTCAATCGTGGCCTTCGAATCCATATCCAGCGGAATAGATCCTTTAAAAATGCGTTCCGGATTCAAATCATCCTGATCCAAAAGCCATAGTTCCAGAAACACGCTGCTGTTTACCAGCTCAGTAGTATCCGTGCCTGTGATCAGGTTAGCCAGACCACCACCGCCAATTCGCGTGACATTAAAGTTGAACTTTTTGCCAATCAGTTTGGCTTCGAATTTGACATAATGAAGTGTAAAAGATCCACCTGGACCTGTAATGGTGCTGGAAGACGCCGTAATTACAAAATCTTCCGCTAAGAAGTAATTGGCACGAAAGAAAGGAGCCAGACGGGCAATGTATTCCTGCTGAGTGGCAATATTGTAAGTGTATGTTGGAAATTGTGCGCCGTTAGGTATAGCAGTATCCGAAGCCGTAAAACGAACTTCATTATCATCCCACCTAAAAACGAGTTGAGATCCATCAACAATATTCCCACTTCCGTCTGCTACGAATGTGTTTTCCGCTTTAAGCCCAGGGACAATTCCCGTCTTGTCATCCTCGAAAGTGCCGATGATACGATCTTTCGAAAAACAGATAATTTCCGGGGGAGTAAATTCTAATGCCATACCCAAAACTACCCGTATATAGCTCTTTTCAGTAGGACAAAGCACTGGGTTCTAAACAGGAAAAACAGCCCTGACAAATGCCTGAGCTGTTTAATTAAAACACGTCACCAAGAAAATTACGGTTTCCAGTGAGCCGGATTAAAACATGCTGCTGCTGCAATACGCCAGGTGAATTCGTAACGCCAGCCATATAAATCATTATGCAAGGGACCAACCCACATACCGGATACAGATGGCGAGACAGTGGTGCTCTTACCGTCCACTTTCAGCAATTCTATACTTGCCATTTTTATCATGTGCGCAAGGATCTGATCAGCTGCCGGTTTGGCTTGCTCATATATTATAGCTCGGGAATGATCCTGTCCCTGTTGTTTTTTCTCTGATTGTGCCAGTACAGCAAAAGCACCTTTCAGTTCTGAAAATTTCCCGTTTTGGTCGGTCTTGTCTTCGTCATAAAACTCAACAATCAGACAGGGAAGTGTCAATTTTGTTTTGATAGCCGTAAGTAATAGATCAGCCTGCTCCGGAGAGTCTACAAAAAACAGGTTGACCTTTCCTGCTTCCTGTCCAAGCAATTCCAGCTTTTCAGCTACGTTCTTAAAAAAATCTACGTATGCGGGATAACTGTTCATCGGGTGCGGTGTTTGTCGGCTTCGTCTTTCATTTTCTTGTTGTGCGAAATAGTTTCATCCAGCACTTTCAAAACCGTATGCAGGGAAGCCTGTTTGATATTATCCAGTTTGGTCACATCCCGGTCGGCCATGGCTATAATGGTATTTAGCCAGGTGAGTGATTGGGACTTCTTTTTTGCAGTTGGGGCCGTAGGTTGTTCTGTTGTTTCATCCTGTAAATCAGGTGGAAAAAGCTTACGGTACATTTTTGGAAACACGCCTTTTGCACCCATATAATTAAGCACAATGGCAGATTTAACATCACCGCTGACAGTAGCAAACACTTTGCCATTTTCTGATATCAGACCTTCACGGAAAGGAATACGTTTGTCCTCAAATGTTTTTTTCTGGTTACTGGTTTTCCGGAATAAAATACCACAGAAATCATTCAGCTGATCATGTACATCCGGTGCTTTATTGTAGGCTTCCAGTCGCTGTTCAGCTGCCATAAATTCACCAAAATTCAAGTTTCCAAGTCCATCACCGGGACCGTACAGCGTTGTAGAAAATGCGCGTGCAATTTTTCGCGGGCAATAAACAGCTTTGTACTGAAGCGTGGAAAAACTCTTAATCATTGCCTGATATGGAAGTGCTTTTGTGTCATACAGAAAATTCAGTTCCATAAGCAATTGCACCCGCTGCACCTCGTTCAATGTTTCCAAATCCTTCTTAGGCACATTCATGATCAGGCCAATCAATAGCCATTGCATTTCCGGACGTTCGGCAGTTCGGTTCATTATTGCCACAGCACCAAGGAATTGATCCTGGGTGAGTTCATGAAAAGCTGTGGGGATATTGTAAGTTCTTTCTAATCCGGTTATGGGATTTCGTAGCGTGATAGGTTGCATGGTTTTTAGTTTAGTGTTGAAAGAACAGAGGGCCACGAATGTCCCTCTGTTGATTATTTATTCAATTATTCCCCAATCATTCGATAACATATCTGTTTGCGATGCAAGCCATCCATTTACAATAGTGTTATCAGCAGCTTTCATACAGATATATCCAGTAAACAAAACATCTGTAATATTTTGGGCTTTATAAAAACGTTTTACAGAGTCAGGCAATGTTTTAACTAACTCAACCGGAACGACAGCTTCTGGTCTAAGAAATAGAAACATCCCTTTTCCATTCCATCCAACACGTGCAACTATATGCCCAGCATTTAATGCTTCGATCGCCTTTCCAAAACTTCTATTGAAATTCATGATTATATATTTAAATTAAAGAAATGCAATTCGGGAGCCTTCCGGATTTTTGCAACGATCCGTTAAAGACACCACCACAGGAGCCACATAGCCCGTAGGTGGATTAGCGTTCATCATATCCATAAGCTTCTGCAATTCCAGTTCACCGGAGCTTGCAAATTCCCGTGCAGATGATTCAATACGTGAATTTTCGGGTACACTTACAGGTGTACGTTCGGCCATCATTACTTCCAAACCTTCGTTTGTCAGTTTAACGGTCCGGGTGAGCAGCGCACGGGAAGTCGCCATATAGATCACTGCTTTTCTGGCAACGTCACGCATAATTTTCTCACTGATAGTCAGCGAATCAGAAGAAACGGCATGGTCATGGAATTCCTGCATAAGTCCGGCCACACGATTTTCAACAAAGCCGATCGCTTCACGCATGGCACGGAAAGTAACATTTGGGTGAAGTAATGAAAAGACTTTCTGCACTACGGAAGCAGTTGGCACCAGGGTAGAAAATGTTTCATCCCGGATTGGTGAAGTTGCATACGTTTCAAAGGAAGAAAGGTTTTCATCCAGGAAGCTCAGCAGATCATCCAGCGCGTCCAAACCACTATTTAGAAAATGGTTTTCCAGTTTGGCCTGCTCATTATCGCCCAGGTTCCAACGAGTATCAGACTTAGGTTTATATAGCCCGGAATTGTCAATGGAAACCCCACCTACCTGGCTGTAATACCACATTGCAAGCGGAACGCTAGCAGAATTGATACAGTCCAGTAATTGTTCCTGAACAGTGGTTAATGCTTCGGTCGTGCCGTATTCCTGTACCTCAAAATAAAATGTCCTGCCTAAAATCGGGATAATGAAACGCCGTTCAGCTTTGTTAATGGAAGGTGTTACGCTTAAAAGGTCCAGATCAACAGACACTTCAACATATTTCATCAGGTCGGCTGTGGTGGATATCAGCATAAAATTTCACGTAAAAGATAAATGGAAGAATCACCTTTAATCCGCACCAGCTTCACGGACATATCCTGCGTGATTTTTTGATATTTGTCGGCAGCTGATGAAATATTTAACGCCCATATTTTGTGTTCACCAAACAGATACTGGATAAAGCCATTGGCCTTATTTAACTTCCAGACCGGAATGATTACCTGACGCGTTGCTACGGCTATTTCTTCTGTCTTGGTTTCTTCTTCCCTTGGAAATAACGGACAATTCAAACGAGAAATAGACAGGGCTAAAAGCACTGAAATGTAGAAAGGCAAAATAGCAATGAGAAGCTTCATAAAATTGTATTTTTCGATTTGATAAAATATGATTTGCTTTTACCTGGTAATAGCTGCTCCGATCGCGAAATTAAATTCTGTTTAAGAAGTTACCTGCTTAGAACCTGCGCCCGTATCAAGTGTGGTCAGAATCGTTTGTTTTGATCTGAATTCCAGTGTTGGATATTTCTTTTTCCAGCCATTGTATTCAGCCACAAAATTTAACGGTTCATATAGCACATCCCGGTAAGGTTCGATTTGTGACAGATATATCAGCAGTGATTCGCGTTTATCAGACCCACCAGAACGGGATCCCATTTCCTTACTTGCAAAACCAAACAGCGCCGGATCAATTCCCAATGCATAAAGCAAATGGGCAGTAGCTTCCATATTATCAGCCAGGTACGCACCATCTTTAAGTTTGTCAGGCAATGCATCTATTTTCCAGCCTTCAATTGTTTTCATATCTATCGCACTCACACCGAATTCCGTAGCAATCGCAATTCCGGAATTTTCTACACCAATCAAACGGCGGTTAATTTCCAACATCTTGTTTGTCCGGATCGTGTCCCGTTCAGATGCTGTTGCCTTTTCCCACTCTCCTTTATATTCTTCCTTCCAATATTCACGCGGAATCTGGATGTGGTATTTAATTGTCATCTGATTTTCAAACAACGCTTTTTTCAGTGCAGGGACTTTTTCCAGCACATCGAGCCAGCCAGAAGTGCGGATACCATCCCAATGTGCTAACTGATAGAATGTATTACCAGGTGTGGGGTAACTGGAAGGATAAATAAACTTGAAGACATTCGAATGTTTTTCCCGCGTCCAGTTGACTAAATCATACTCATACGGATCTAACAGGCGTATTTTTATCGTTTCTTCACTGGAAGCATAAGCATTTTGCCAGTTGGCATTGACATAAGCAAATTCAGAAACACCGGTATTTTTATTCTGCTGTCCAAAACGTGAATAAGCCGCTTCATTCGGGTGAATGTGGGTGATTTTCTGCCGGTTCTTTGACAAGATCAGCTCTGGGAATATGTTCAGGAACCAGAATATATCATTGGCAGTTTCCCGCACGTAACGTTTGAAATGCCTGTTATTCAGAAATTCCAGTATTTCAGGATCACGGACTTTCTGTAAAACCTCCTTACCTTCATCATCTTCATCTACCAAATAAGGTATGACCTTTTGACTGATCAGATTAGCCTGCCATTTCAAGGCTGTCGGTATAATCGTACTTCGCCGGCCACGCTCTAAAACCTTTTGCGGAAAATCATTTGCAGATCCCCACGGAATAATTTCCTGTGAGCTGATCACCAGATTATCTTTTACGATCGGCTGTGTGGGCTGGGCATTAGGAGCACCACCGCCGAAACTGACAACAGCATTGGAAGCAGGAAGCAGAGCCACTTTATTTTCTGGCAAAAATATTACACTCATAATACTGGATGGCCGTTGAGTTCTTCGATGAGATCAATATTTACTTTGCGGATTTCTCTGGAAGTAAGGTTCTTAATGTTGATTGGATAGCGCTTTTCCCGGGAGCTGCGTTTGGTCCCCTTGGATTCCACTGCTGAAACCTGTCTGGCTTTGTTCAGAACTGCACGGTCAAAAACTATTCTTTCACCACCTGTCCCGCGCCGTTTATCAGCCGTACAAAAAACAATGTGAAACGGCCTTGTATGGCGTTCCTGTGTACTTTCGTCCATTATTTTAAGCGCTTCTGCAACGCGTATCGGAGGTTTCATAAAGGAAAATTACATCCTGTATATAGCAATCCGGTAGGACAGCAATGCAAAACAAAAAACTATGCACTTTGCACTTTTTTTGAAACCAACTTTCAGATTTTCAGGATTTTAAGTGAAAATTTTTAGAAAAGAGCTCTTTTAGTGACACAGTTCACCCAACCACACACTGTAACGCGGTGCAATTGCACTAGATCGCCCCCTGCTGCGGTATATGACAGGCGGGGTGCCGGTACCGGATACCCGCCTATCTATCAGGCTTGACAATCAGAATGATATGAGTGATGATGAGTAGTCAACGCCTTGCCTGCGACGCTTGATCATGCCATACACCAACAGGTCAACAGCATCCGTGTAGTGGGGTGCCTCTTGCTGGTTAGCCTTCTCATCCTTTTCCATGCGCTTATCCTTTTCGAAGCCGGTCTTACCACCCAGTGCTATCTTGGTGCACTCCATGGCCGTGCGCATTACTGTAGTATTTTCTTTATTGAACATGACGGTATAGAACTCTGATTCGCTGATAGGCTGACCATTCAGCAGCAAGCCCCAGAGCATGTACCGGTTACGGTAGGAAGGAGTGACACCAACGAAGTATCTGGTTACTGCCCAGCCTTTGGCTTCCAACTCATCACAGAACTCATCCAATGGATTCTTATCTGATACACTGTTGGATGCAATGTGTGTATGATCATAGTAAATGATTACTTCCTTCTTATAATAGTACTTGTAGTAAGTATCAAACTCAACTGCCAAATGCTTCATCCTGTTCTTACCAGGTAGCACCACATCCAGACCATTGATCACCTTCAACATACGTGCTATCTCCTGCCCTGCTGCCAGGGTATTGATACGCCCACCCACATCCAGCGCTATCTCAACAGGCTGGCTTCTATCCAGATCCAGATCCTTACGACAATCATGCATCTTACCCTTACCATACATGTTCTCTGCCAGGCCATCGACAAAGGAGTAATCAATTGCATTGTAAAAGTGCTTATCTGCCAGATCAGGGTAGAAGGTATTTTCCACCTTACCAGGGCGCTCATTTAGAACCGATGTACGGAAGATGAATTCAGGAAGGTTACGTTTCAGCCTTTTAACATATTCAGCACCCAACACATCAATGTTTTCAAGTGTGCTGGCCTCGGAATAAAATGTAGTTCCTTTCCTGATCTTGCTTAATTCCTTCTCATATAAGCCAATATCAAGCAATTCCTGCTTAGTCGCTTTTCCTCTAACCTGCCCTTTAATCCGGAGCAGGTTTATTTCATTTTGAAGCAGCAGAATGAGATTAACAGCATCATGATCCGTATGTTCTTCATATTCGTGGATCCACTTCCCACTGGATGATGTAGGCATATCGGTTGTGAAAGTGATGCTATGATGCAGATGGCAATCCTTGAAATAGCGTTCATTTCCCCGGTTAGTCGGCATCAGCTCGCTATCCAATTGAAGCTTATTTAAAAACTTCACTTCATCACCATCAACCCAATCCACTGACATACCATTAGACGAACCTGGCCTATCCTGGCTAACCATACGCATCACCGAAATGTCATATCTATTAACACGCACAAAAACACTATGCTCTGCTGTTTCAGGGCACATGTAAGGCATATTTAAGCCATTGTTTTTAGGAGGGAATTTTCTGACCCAAAAATCACGGTCACGCTTCATGCCCATTTCCTGCCACCGCATGATCATCGGCGGCAGGGTTCGGTCAAGTAATTGCATATAACTTTCAGCTACATTGACACCTGCCGAACGTGGCATTAATGTCATGCACCTGTGTGCTTTTGGTGCAAGAATTCCGACCGTTTTACCGGTTCCACGTCCCATCACATGGATAGATTCATTAGCATCAACCGCATTTACGCGTAATTGGGGAAGGTTCTGGTACAGAACAGTAGGTTCACTTTCTATGTTCTGACTCATTGCGCGGGTTATTCATAATATCATCAAAGTCAACATCTTCAATTTCACGCATCTTTTCATCCTCTTTTTTCTTCCAGAAAGATTTAAGTAGAGAAGGAAGGTTTTCAGTAGGTTTCAAGCCTAATACACTCAGATCCGTTGAAACCGTAACCTGAACAATCACAGGAACGGGCAATTCTATATGTTCCCGGTCATAACCCTGAATTTTTGCCAAAGTAATATCACACCTGGCTGCAACGTCAAAGCCTTTTGCCGTTCCCAGATCAGCTGATCGTTTTCTTAATCTGCTGACCCTTTCAATGAACATGATCTTTTCAAATTCCTGATTAACCTTCGTAACGGATGCAAAAAGCCGTTTACAGTTGGCAATATCAGTATAAGCCTGACGTGGGCTGACACCATATTCAGTACGAAGCGCTTCCACCACCTGACTATCATTTGAAGGCTCAAAATCAGATATCCATTGCCGGGCAAACTTCCACCTGGCTAATTGTTTCCTTTGGGTATGCGTTAATTTATCCTTCTTTTTAGGATTGGTATACGCTTCATAGATTACATCAAAATCATCCTCGAAACGCTTAATAATTTCGCTTTTTTGTTTTGTAGAATACTTTCTGACTGGCTTTTCCGGTTCCAGAAAGTTAGCAAGCGCATCTTTTAACAAACCCTTTTTTTCATCAGGATCATCATCAAATACGCCCTTTGGTTTGAATCCTGCTTTCATAATTCAATTTCGATTTCCTTCATTTGACGTTCCCAATTTAGGATCATTTCATCCAAAGCAGCACGACGGGCAGGATCCGTTTCTTTTTTCAGTTTAGTCCTGGTACGGCTTATATAAGTTCTCAGGTTCAGATAATTTTTTGGATAAAGAATTCCCTGTTCTTCTATCGGCGTATTTTCCGGGATCCGGTGATGTTCTTCATAATATCCGATCATTCCGTAAAGCATATCAAGCTCTGCGGTTATATCCAATATCCTGTATGCTGCCGTTTTCCGATCGTCGCGCCGGGATGGGTCCGGAAGGTCCCGAAGCTTCTGTTTTAGCAAAACTCTTTCATCCATAAGCCCGTAGGTTCTTTTGTGCCAATCGCGCACTTCTACCGGTTCATCATCCGAAATATCAGGATGTTTTACTATTGGAATTTCCGGACGTTCATTTTTTGAAAGGAATTCTTCAACCTTTTTATTAAGCTCATTGAATGATTCTTCCAGGTTATCCACATCATCCAGCAGTGTAGTGACATCATTGGAAAGATCGTCAAAGTTGCCGGTCAGATCCTGAACAGTTTCTTCCAGTTCACCCACAGTTCCTTCCAAAACTGCCACTTTTCCCGGCTTCTTTGCGGTCGTTACTTTTGCAGCTGGTACAACGGGCAAAACATCTTTTACCAGCCCTGCACGCATTTTGTTCCGGTTAAAATCATTGGGCCCCATGCACAACATTTTGTAAGACATATCTTCGCCATACCGCTGTTTCCACAGGCGCAGACCGTCCGTATAATTGTCATTTTCAGACCAGGCTTTCAGCTGTAATTCGTATTCCTTTGTCATAATTGGAAAGGCTTAAAACAAAATCATCCGAACACAACAGCGCCCGGATGATATAATTTAACTAAACCAAAACCTGAAACCTATCTGACTTTCGCCACATAAGGACATCCTTCGCTGATCAGCTTTTCAGCTACATCATCGGTAAGTTTGGCAAGGTCATACATCAGCCCTTTATGCTCAATTGGCATTGTTTTAGCTTCCTGTAATCCCACTACCTCATATTTACTTTTGGCCGGAGCAGACTCAACGGCCACTTTATTTTCATTTGCCATTATACTGCTGCTGTTAAGTTCACAGTTGCAGTGTACAACAACCGCGATGGCTGGGTACAGGTAACAGTGAATTCGTACATAGATCCGTCACCTTCATTTTCGCCGTTGATTTTCTGGGCGGTCATGGTAGCGTGGTATTTGTTGCTACCCAGCTGATCGTAAGTACCATCAGGCATATTAGAATCTTCTACCAGCACAAGCAGTGGATAAATACTATTCGCAACAGCATTGAACAGCGCAAGCGCACTCATGTTTTTGGATGGCATACGGAACACCATATTCAAAACTTTTGCACCACTGTTGTTACCACCAGCCGTAATATTATTTACACCTGTATTACGGGTGATGTTAATCGTTTTGAACGACTTACCCGTTTTAAAAACATGGGGAGTAGTAATAATAAACGGATCTTCTGGCTTAAGCGGCGAGACGATCGGCGTCCCAAAAGTCAGGATATCATTCCATGCCGCGTAATGCAGCTTCAATTTTGTGCCTCCCATGTTGCTGCCGCAATCATCGTCAATCAGCACGTCAAATACAACACACATATTTTTTTGAATTTAAAAAGCCCTGTTAACTATGAGAACAATGATACTATTTGACCTCAGTCAAAAGCTGCAAAATGCTGCTCTCGTTATCAACAAGAACTTTCTGCAACGCTTTGTCTTCTTTTAATTGGGCAGCCGTCACTTCCTTCCCGCCCACACTGAACTTGGGTACAACGACACGATATTTTTTTTTATCATGCGTAAATACTGTTGATTCAGTGAAAGTATCTTCTTTCGAAAGCTGCAAATGCTGATCCTCGATGATCTTAATTGCATCGTTTACCTGACTTGTCAGAGTAGCATTTTCTTTTACTTTCGCGTCCAAATCTGCCTGCAACTTTACATTCAAATCATCTCCTTTTTTGGCTTTTTCAACCAATGTAGCATTTTCATTTACTTTCGCTGCCAGATCTGCCTGCAACGATTCAATAGTTGGTACTGGTTCTGTTACCGCCATTTTATTAGAACTTAAAAAAGGTTAAACAAATATCCTTCCCCGTTACCAGGGAAGGACTTGAATATTATTATTAGGCAACTCAGGCCGCTCCATCATTCACCCAGACGATCTGAGGGATGATAAAACCAACACCAATCCACCAGTCACTCATCAGCTTAACAAAGCGCTCAAAAGCTTGGATATCAAAAATGCCTTTCATGTTTTGCAACCCTTTTGAAAGCATAATCGCATTGGATTTTGGCGTGGTAAAGAAACGGTCATTTACAGCACCGCTTGCTTTCAGGTTCAACGAAGGCAACCCAACCAAATTGATGCTTGAATAACGAATTGTTGTCACACCAGAAGCCGTGGCATCCGAATTTGTTAATAGGCCATATTTCTTGTCATAGCCTTTTTTGTATTCCAAAATCATCCATTCCGGACAATATGTGGTCATTGCAATACCGCGGTATTGTATCGGCAAAGCTTTGTAATACGCTTCAAAATATTCAACTAACAAAACAGGATCAGTAGGCACTGCACCCAATGCAATTGGAACAATATTGCCGGCTGTAACATGATCTGCAAGTAACTTCAAAATACCGTTCATAGCAGTTCCTGCTGCACCAGCAGTTCCAGCCGTTGGTGCAGCATACACACCACGGCCAATTTCATTCAGTTCCATATCCTGCTGGATCTGTGGAACGATCATCTTTTCAATCCAATACTTCACAAAAGGCCACTCTGTACGCTTCACATCCATACTGGACAAAAAGCCTAACCAGGATGATTTGATATCGTCAGGAGTTTCAGAAAGATCTGCCTTGATATTATACTGGCGAATTTCAACAGGTGTGAATTGTGCAGATCCAACCGGCGTAAAAGCCTTTTGGAAAGGCTGAACAATTCGGGTGTGACGGGATTCTGATGCACGCCAGATCGTATCATCCGTAATAATATGGGTAAATGCCTGCTCCGTAACGAAACCTCTTTTCAACTGAGAATAGATGTCGTTTTGGTTCTGGCCGTGACTTAGGTAGTAAGCCCCAAATGCGGTTACAACTTCTGAAATAGTCATTGCTTAAATTTAATTGAAGATGAAGTGTAATTTTTTACTCGTATTCGTCAGTGCAAATGATCAGTAACCAGCGTCTCTGGCTTCTTTTTCAGAAGGTAATTCCTGAATTATTTGCTGCCATGTTTTTGTGTCACCTTCTCCTGCCGGTATTTCGTCAGCAGTTTTGGTTACACGTGTTCCCATTGCACCAGGCTGCTCACCAAATTCAGTCACCTTAGCCTGTAAAGCATCACGTTCGGTGGTCAGGGTACTTACCTGGCTGTTCAGCGTGGTAACCTGCAAAGTGGCTTCATTAGCAGTTGTAGTCAGGGTTGTAACCTGCTGCAATGCGGCATCTCGCTGAGCAATAAGCTGCTCAATGGTCGGAGCGTTTATAGACTGCTCCGGCTCTTCCTCAGAAAAGATCTGCATTATTTTCTCTTTTAGTCCCATTTGTATACTTGATTGTTTGGTTGTACTCTGCATATCAGCCAGTAGCGAAAATGTATCAGTCACACTGACAATCTCATCAATCAGCCCTTTTTCAATTGCTTCCGGAGCAAAATAGATCCGGCCTTTCTCCACATCCTTGCTCAGTTTGGCCCCACGTCCGGTTTTCATATCAGCAATGAACTGATCATTCAAAACACCCAGATATTGTTCAACCAATTTGGAATTCTTACCACCACTTTCAATCAGCTGCCGGTATTCCTCATTTTTCTCTGTGGATCCGGGAGCATAGATATCAAAGCTTTTTAAGCCCATTTTGGCATAATACTCCGTCCAGTCCGTGTAGCTCTGATACGTTCCGATTGATCCTATCTGATCGGTTGGCTGGGTAGCAACTATTTTTTTAGCACCTGCCATCTGGTATAAAGCAGCGCTGGCCATTGTACCATCTACCACCACCAAAAGCGGTTTTGGGAAATTCAATACACCCTGAAATACTTCACGCGTTCCGGCATTTTGTCCACCAGGTGAATCTATTTTAACCATCACTGAACCTACCATATCATCGCTGGCCAGCTCATTCAGGTAATACAAAAAGTTTTTGGAGGAATTATAGCCGTATTTGTAGATCGGACCTACAAGCGAAATAACACCCATTGCAGAAGCTTTTCCGGTCAGTTCACTTTGTGCAGAAGATTGGAAAACACCGTTTTTGGATTGCATAAACGCCGTTTTCATTTCCGGCCATATCGCTTTCATGTCTTCTCCCCGATCGGCGCGTGCCATCTGGTCAGCGTGTTGGTAGAGCCACGTAGGATCTATAAGCCAGTTCCCGCTAAGGCACCTGGCTATTGTTGTTAAGAAAGCATGTTCAGAGTGGTTTGCGTTGTGCATGTCCAGGATAATTGAGGACACAAATATTAGAGTAATGGCAGGTTTGCCGTAGGACAGGCGGGAAGGAGAAAAGGGTTAAAAGGGGAACAGGTTAAGGGTTAACGGGTATAAAAAAAGCCTCTGAATGATTCAGAGGCTTTTTAACTTATCACAATTCAATTCAATCAGTATTTGACTGAATAAAACTTAGTGTTGATGATATATCTTCCAACATTTCAATTATTCTTTTCTGGTGAGCCAAATTCAGCAATTCGTAATTTGTTAGATTATTATTTGCGAATTCTTCTTCATATTCATTCAAAATTCTTTTCAGATCTGTGCCCATACCTTTGATTTATTTTGGTTTAACTCAAATCTACACAAAAAAAGCTCCTGACCAGATTGTCAGGAGCTACCTAGGGCGTAATGAAAGGGCAGACTGCTTAGAAAGCTCCCTTTATGGTGCAGGCCTACTGGTTACCGATCTAAATCCCTAAGCCGTATATCTTCGATCAGACCCCAGCGATGCGGGTGGTTTTATATTTTATGCAATTGTATTTGAATCAATATAAATGTAAGGTTTCACAGAAAACTTTAATTCAGTTCGTGGAAACGGTTTTTGAAATGTAAGTGAACTGGAATTTACATTTCTACTGACACAACGCTCCCACAGCTCTTTTGTAGGTAACATTTGTTTATGCTCTTCTTCTCTTTCAGCATATATCATTTTCAAATGCCTCAAAAATATCTGACCAGCAGTTTCCGAATCCATATTTTTAACCGTTAACCGTTTAACCCTTAACCTTATTCCTAAACCACCAAAGGCCTTTTTGAAAACAACCCCGTAAAATTCAGCCTATAACCCTGAGCTCCAATAATTTCAGTGGGTGAAAAATCGGTTTTTTCCAGTTCGCAAAATTCACCAGGAGCACCAACATAACGGCGTTTTCCGTCGAAATGGGTTACACGTAGCACGAAACGCATTCTTTGCATTTGATCCAGCTGGTCCGCTACGGCTTGCGTATCGTTTACCACCAGGCAGCCCACCTGCACCGCCGATGTGGCACCGTGCACATTGGTTGTTGTCGGCTGGTCATAAGTGAGCGAATCACGGTAAGCACTAATTCCATACCATCGAATAGTTGGTAATGGAATACCATTTTGCCAAACATATATTTCATGCCTGGGGATGAATTCAATACTGAATATGCCCGTAGGTAAATTACAGTAATCTGACACGATATCACCCAATCCGGTTGCTGAAATATTGACCGGCGTTTCACTGCTTAATGTAATTTTCATAACGCGTTATATTTTGCCCAGCAGCATGCCTGGCATAAAATTAGAAAATTCAGACCTTACTGTATTATTCCGCTCCCGAAAGCGCAGATAAATTTTCCGGATCCGTTCATCATTCAAATCCTTTTCGTACATGCCATACCGCACCCGGAAATCATTGATGGCCTGCTGGATATTGAACACATTGCCGGTCAGACGGAGAATTTCCATATCGTGCAGGATTTCCAGATAGATGAATTTCATAACAATATTATTGAACTGGATCAGCCGGCGTTCGGGCAGCAGCACATTGTCCTGGTACCGGAGTGGAATGGAATATTGCCAGCTTTCGGTATAACCGCGGCGCAATGCCACTTCTTTGGAAAAACATTTAACCTGTGTTGTCTTCCGGGTGAAAGCATTTATGAGCCAAAGCCCGACAAAATCATCCTGCGTGGCAAGATAAATCGAAGGTTTCCACCTTTCCAGATACTTTTTTACGGGAACACTTACCGGCATGGTATGGGAAACAACACGCGGATGTGACTTGGTACTTCCTGTCAAAATCATAGTTGATGAATTCACTTCTAAATTTACGAAAAAAGTGCTAAACCCCGTAGGTAATTTGCTGTTTTTAGTAGATTTAGTAGCATTTTGACCCTAAATAGTTCGATATTTTTAGAATCGAACCTTTGATTTTGAAAAAATAGTTCATCGTTGTATTTATCCAATATTTGAAGAGAACCAAACCGCTTATTTCGCCATCCTGCATTGGTCACTTTTTTTTCCTGCACTGGCTGAAACACGCTTTTTTTTTGTAAGTTTGTAATTTCCTATAATCTACTCATTATCAGAGTTATAAGTCTGTAATTATCTGTTTCAAGTTTGTAATCAGCTCCAAAAAGTTTGTAATCCTGTAATTCTGTAATGAAAAGTGCTTTCTCCTCTATAAGAGATTACAAACTTTTTGTAATTCTTTAATTAAAATTACAAACTTAAAAAATAACTGTAATTACTGATTTTCAGACTTTTAAGCCTAATTATCGAGAAACATTACAGAATTACAAATATTACCGGACTTTTATGAATGAGGGGTTAAAGGGGAGCCAAAAGGCGCAAACAAAGACAAAAACAGTGAGCGCGGGAATTGAACAATTTCTTTATTTCTGTAACTCCGTTTCCTTTTTGAATACCGGCTGCTGCTCCGGACTTCCAGTGGCTAATCCATAAACAAAAAAACAACTAATTTCTTAGTTGTTTGATTCAAAAAAACGCCACGATAATTACAGGGGAAAAGCTGTAAATATCGTGGCGTGGGTTAAATCAGTTTCTTAAATTCCTGGTATGCCACCTGCCTGATCTCGCCACTTTGTATCTCCGTCAGGCTATTGAACTTTCTGGTGTTATAATAAGGTGGCCCCACATCATCGTAATCCAAATGACCATCAACTATTGTCCCACACATCTCAATTTGTTGCCCATCATCCAGCAGGATTGTGGTATGTAAGTTTGTTGTTACACTAACTACGCTTGTGTTTATTGCTTCCATAAAATGATTTAATTATAATACTTAAATGCTCAATTGACTTTGCCTGCTATCCTGATCAAATTTAGCCTTAAAAACTTCTTTCAAATAATAAGAAGATGTTGAATTGACCGGAACAGCAAACGGCTCAAAATCATCTTTGAATAGCGGCTGAATAATCAACTCATGCCCCACCTTTGTTTCATCCAGCACTAGCGTAAATGCGTGGGCTGGCGTATTGTCCCGGGGATATGGCTTGCTTAAATGCGCTGATGCAGTAGCTTCCAGATTTCTTTCCCTGTTTTTCTCAGGTAACTGTGGCAAGATGATTTCAGCAGCATTATACCATTGTTCCAGGATTAAGCCCTGCCCAAACTCTACAAATAACTTCTGATTCCGGATAACAAAAGGATAACCTTCTTCATTAGTCCAATATTCCAGTTCTTCCTTCCGTGAAAGAATGTACGCCACCAATGCTGCTATTTCCGATTCCATACAATGCAAAGTTTAATTTCAGGGTATGAAGATAAAATATTTAGTTATTTATTCGTCCATACCAGCTTTCGCCAGTTCTATTTCATTTTCTAATTCCCTTACATTTTCCTTAACTTTTAACCTGTACTCATGTAAAGTCATTTTACCCGTTTCAATCTGATCAATTTTGAAAAGTAATTTTTCATACCAACTGATCTTCATTTTCCATAATTCTATTTCTAATCCTGGTGGCATATTAATGAGATTTAAAGTTTAAATATTAGCCCGCTGCATCTGCCCTGATACGATTGCTCTGTGTACATCCATCCATGGCCGGCTGATGAATTCAATTACCTTCTCCCCGCCAACTTCCATCAGATCCACGTAGTAGCCTTTGCCATTCTCCCATATTTCCCAGCAAACCCATGTCCGGCCTTTCTTATCATTCCACACGCTTTTAGGCTGAATAAATTGGCGTGGTGATGGCTGTATCCTTTTAATCGGTTCCGGTTCCATAATTATCCTTGTAAAGAGATAAGATCCATTCTGCTTTCCATTTCATCATCCCAGTAGCGCCCATTCTTATCCCAGCACAAATGTTTTCCATGTTTCACCGGCATTGGGTCGCTTTCCACTATCCTTTCTATTTCGATATTGTCCCCGCTGCGCGTCTTCCAGATATCGCCAACTTTGATTTTTATTAACATAATCAGTATGGGTTACAGTCAAAATCATTGTCGTTGAAAATTGCATTATTATCAACAAATCTATTTTCAGCGACAGGTACAGGATTAAAGATGTCTTCCACCACTACATCCAGCTCCTTTTCCTTCAACTTCGAAGCAGCAAGTATTTTTTTATCCCGAAACCTGCCGGATCCGGATGCGAAGTATGCCTTTTGCAAGTCCCGCACTTCTTTTACGAGTTGTGCCAATGCTAATGTTTTCATAATAAGCCTTGTTTAGTATGTTTTTCAAAGACAATCACCCACACCCACGGGTTCTTTATCACCGCATCATCACCGTTTATGCTGATAAATAGTGAGAAGAAAGAGTTAACCGGATCGTTTGTAGCGTTCAATTCCGGGTATGGCAGGTACATTTTATAACTCTTTTTGTCGGGAGCTTCCGGCCATGGCGCCATTACTTCAATTCCTTCTGCAATAGCATCGGAGGCTGATATATCCTGAATCCTTTCTATCCTTATATCAGTAATTTTTAACCGGGTACGGGAAAGGAATCTGGTTTTTCTCCTTTGATTATTAGGATACAGCATCTTATCAGCATCTACCTGTCCTTTACTTTGTTCAATAACAATTTCCTGAACCCAAAGCAGATCCCCAATATTTCCGTATGGACATTTGATGAATTTTGGAATAATGTTCGTTCCAATCTTTCCCATTCTAACAACCTGATTTCCCTTTGAATCAAGCCCTAAATAATCCAGTACATAGGAATCAGGGTTTTCATTAATTGTATCCAATCCCCTTGTACGGCGGGTCATGCTTTTGCGGCCAGCATCCAGTGCCTGTACCATTTCAGTGTTGAATAATATTGGTGATTCTTTCATTTGTTAGTTTAGTTAAGCTGCTTTTTGATCCATCATTTGAAGACCCTTATCAAATACCTCGTACCATAATTTGATGTAAATCGGCGGCACGCTGTTTCCTATGCATTTTTTCTTATCGGTTTCTGAACCCAGCAATACATAGTCTTCCGGAAAGCCCTGAATCACTAATAGTTCCTGAGACAAAAGCATGCGCATCAGGATATCAGATATCCCGTAATGAGCCATGAAAACTTTCAATTTCTTTACGGCCAGACAATCGTGTTTATTAATAATAATTACCGGCTTTGTTATTGTTTCGGCAGTGATCAGAGCCAAATGAGGATTGACAGTTATGCACGCAGCGGGCTCATTTATTCCGGAAGGCTTGCTTTTTCCATACTGCTTATCAATAAAATGGGTTTCGATCAGCCCAATCCTGTCCTTTGTCGTGAGCGTACTGCAAGGATCTTCCATTCCGAAGTGACCACCGGCACCATAATATTTTATACAGAATTGTTCCATGCTCACCAGCGCAAGCCGGTTTGCAGTAGTAATGGTTTGTGCAGGATCATTCATGGACTTCACCCTGTTTTCCGGTGAACCTGAGTAGTACGACATGACGAATGGCTCCATCTGAATCAAACCAAAACCGTCCTTTGTAGTAATTGTAGAGCAAGGATCCGACAGGCTGAAATTCATTCCATCACCGGAAAAGTATTTTGTCATGAACGACCTGTCACCACTTCCAACATGCCTGAAACAGCCTTCCAGAATACGCTCGTATGTTTTTTCACTTAAAGGCGGATCGCGAAATATCGACTTTCCTTTTACTTCCAGCTGCAAACAATCTCTTATTGCTTTCCACTTTTTCAGATGCTTGTTTTTGTTAATCAGCAGATCCGGGTTTTTAGCATGCGTCTGCTCCGGCCATATCTGCATATCAGGATTTAAAGAAAAAACAGCGAAGTAACGGGTACGGGAAGTATGAGCACCCACATCAGCAGTATTATGAAGCCGGTGCCCATAAACATATCCCAGGTCTTCAATTCCTGTTTTCCATTCTTTAAAGAAAGTCCCTTTTAACTTTTTAATGGGAACAAGATGTGGCTTAAAACCTATGATAGTTTTGTTTTTGCCTTTTCCTGACATGATCGGCACAAGGAAAGAAAATGCATAACCTTCTTTGGTCTTACCTTCTTTGGGTTCCATTGGTCCCCAATCCATAAATTCACGCACATTTTCAACTGTGAACATGTCCGGATTCAATGTTTTAAGGTAAGCCGGCATAAATTCAGCCAGACTCCTGCTATCCGGGTCCCTTTCCATGCCGCCCCGGGCATGGCTGAAATGTGTGCATTCCAGGGAAGCATGAAAAACTAAAAGCGCATCAGGGTAAAGTATTTTAGCGTCATTCACGACGTCCAATAAACGATCTGGTAAAGTATTGTCCCGGACATCTTCAACAAAATGGACAGTTTCCGGATGATTGCGGGCATGTGAAGCAATTGCATTTGCATTATGATTAATTCCTGCAATGACAACAGCTATTCTATCTCCATTTTCATCCACTGCTTTTTCAACTCCTTCTGTGTAACCGCCTGCTCCACAAAAGCTATCCACCACGATGAACCTGATTTTATGAGGGATTATTTTAGTTTTCATTATTGATCTGATTCTGGTTTAGTTAATTCTTAAAAAGTCATATCTTCTTCATCCCCACCACCTTCACCCGGGAACAACTCTTTCTGCTCCGGCACAGGCATCACTGGGCTGGGTTTTGGTGTTTCCACTTTTGGCAAACCGGTTAATCCTGATGTATCGATGTAAAACATTTCAGTTGATTTGCCATCTACATTCACGATGATACGGCGGTTGTCGTTCGACATATCCACAGGGTTAAGGATGAATCCGTACAACTGGCACCATGCTTTCAGTTTGCCCAAAAAGCTTTGCGGGGACATTTTAACACTGGTTTTGAAAAACGAATCCTGTGCTTCATCACGTGGTGTTTTGACATCCAGCCTCTTTGCTTCATTGCTGAAATACACATCTGCCCAGGACTTGAAGTTGTCACCCATTTTCGCCATCAAATTTCGTTTCGATACGTTTTCTGATGGGGCACGTACGGCATCTTCGCAGGCCAAATAAAATTTCAGGCATTGTGCACCAAGATTGTAGGCGTAATTCTGTTGTACCTGGTCAAAATCATCCAGCAGATCCAGACCAAAATCATCTTTTGGGCTCCAATCGCTCCGATAATTTCCGTTGGCGTTTTTGTGGTAATAATCTGAGTAGACCGTATACATTTTCCTGCGCTGTGAACTCGGATCCGTATGCTTATCGCCATAATTGGAGTTAAACCAAAATTTCGGGCTGTCCTTAAAGGAAATAATGATAGACTTTACATTCTTCCGGTTCACGACCATATCCGATGTAAGCGGCTCAAAGAATGGCCCGAAGTCCAAGTGCTGGTGTGTATCATCCACCAGGATCAGATCAGATTCCCGCGTTACGTTTTCGAACATAAATGCGTTCTCCGTCATTTTTTCAGACCGTCCCGGAAGTGGAACCACACGGGAAAACAATTTAATAAACCGGGTAATCAGCGATTTACCGGATCCACCGTGGCTTTCACCTTCTTCCGAAAGTTTGGAATCCATGCCCCACACTGCCCACGGCCGGCTGCTTACTTTCCAGCGGTGCAGCGCATAACCAATCACATAGATACGGTTTGCCAAATGTGCCTGCTGTTCAGCCTTTTCCGCTTTGGTCAGCAATTCACCGGCAATGTTCACATGGTTTGCAGCACGGTAAGCCGCTTTGCTCGTTTCGTCTTTACTGTGTTTTTCAATGGCCGCAAGCTGATCAGCGCCCAAAGCATGGTTATTTCGGTATTTTTCTTGCTTTTCAGCAGTGTCATAATTCTCGTAGAAATCCAGACGTTCTTCCAGTTCTTCGCGCCAGTGCACCCGGCATGTCTGGATCAGGAAGTTCAGGAACTGACAATCCGTTTTCAGAATATCAGCTTGCCAGTCGCCATTGGCCAATTTCGTGAATTTGAAATAATCATCTTCCTTTTTGGCCTTATGCTCCTTCACTTTGCCGTTTACCAGCGTTTCAATTTTCAGGATCTTATCATCCCAAACGTATTTGCCAGTCGCGCCTGGTGCCAGCTCCTGTATGCCGTTTCCGGTTATTTTCCAGGTTACATTATTGAAAAACAGATACTGATAATCGGCTCCATAAGCTTTAAAGTCCAGCTCACGGACCGGTATATTAGACAATGAAGAATCCGATAATTGCGGAGAACGGAAGAATGCATTACGAAGATCTTCCAGGGAGTCCCGGCTGGCCAGAAACGTATGTAAAAAATCTTTCAGTTCACTGGCTTCTATTTCCCGCACAATGTTGTTATGCACATGCACATACACGAAACCGTCTTTTGTCTTATCACTTTTCAACCGGTGATAACCCATCCGGTACAGAAAATTATAGATACGAAGATTGTTAGGCTTGTATTCCAGCATCATCCTGCCAAACTTCATTTTAATATCTCCGTCTTTATTCCGCAAATAATCCACATCCCAGAACTCGTACGGCAGAGCAGTATTCACCAGCAATTCAAAATCCCGTTTCCGGTAAGTGCCTTTGAGATTTTCTTTCTGAAAACGCAGATAATCCCGCAGATCCTTATAGTAAGGTTTGCCTTCATTATCCCTTGCTTCCAGCATACGTTCCGGCAGCCAGATCGTTCTCATATCCAGAAACTGCAAAGCCATTTTGTGCCCCTGAATAATCCCGGTTACATCAATATCAGGCAGATTATAAAAGAAATCACAGATCTTCCGGAGCTCAGAGTATTGGTATTCCGTCCATTCTTCCGATTCAGAATTACGCCAGACAACCTGATATCCCAATGCAGCCGTATTCAAAGCATCGGATCCACCACTGCAATTAATAATGGCAGGCAATTTCTTTTCCCTCCGTTCTTCTTTTTTCTCAGCATCCGTCATTTTATCATAATCCTTCCCGCTGCCTTTGCTCAGTTCTTCAAACTTGGCATGAGCCTGGGATAGTCCATGAATAAACACCCGCGGCTTTTCTCCCAGATAACGGAAACGGTCTTTCTTGTCTGCTTTTGGTTCGTAAAACCTGCCCCAACGATCCGTTTCAGTGCCTTCCTCATAGATAAAGATCGGGTAACGGTCATTGCTGGTGAATTCATGCGTAATACCTTTATTGGTAAAGCGTTTCCATTTCACACTTTTCAGGTGATAGTACGCAAACAGGTTTTGAGCAAGTCCCAGCCGTTTAGCTTCCTCCTTATGCAAGGCCGACCATGCAGCATCCACCAGAACATGTTTAATTTCTTCGGTGGTCAGTTCCTTGGTTTGGTAGGTTGTTTTCCCATCCTGTTCATCCGGTTTGGCTGGCCAGCTGTTGTAGTCAGGCCGTGGCAATTCCACTTTTGCACCACCAATTTCATAGAAAGCCGCTACTGCTTTCAGCGCCGTAACAAAATCAATTCCATCTTCCGACATGGCAATATGGATGGCATCCTTCATTTTCCCATCCCCGCCAAAGTCCGTTACGCCCCACTTTCCATCCGGCAATTGTTTCAGCTTGGCAGATGCATGTTTTTCAGTGTCCCGGATCTTAAAACCCTTCCGCGGATCCGTATCACATCCATCTGCCTGCGGGTAACGGGAAAGGATGTACCTTAACCCGCCGTCTACCGCCATCACATCATTTAGGTCAATATTATTTGCACTCATGTTTTTGGGTTATCCTTCCAATACGTTTCTTAGGGTTTCCATTGTTTTCAGCTGGGCTTCGGTCAGGTGTTTTACCTCAATTTCCCGCAATACCAACTGCCTGGCTTTGGTCTTTTCATTATCCGGCAACATGTACAGCCTGCCGGCTTTCCAGATCCTTATAATATCAGAGATCTCCGTGATCACTGTTAATGGCTGGCGCGGTCTGGAGTGCGCGGGTGATTTGGGTAAGCTTTTCATATCTGGCTATTAGTTCGTTTTCACCAAGTGTTTCAATTGTCTCACGGTGAGCAAGAAGCGTATCTTCATACCACCGAATAACTTTCAATAATACTGCCGCTTCTTCTGCATATAGTAGGACGTGGCTATGGTGCCAGGCGTAGGTAGGCTGGTTAATCATGAAGTCGTGCAGGCGTCCGCCGACCTTATGCAGCGTTAGCATATCCATCACTGAAAGCACCCGCCTGCCTTTGCTCATCTGGCAATCCACCACGCCGAAAACCATCAGCGAAAGTGTGAGCCAGTTAGAGCAAGGCATTTCTAAACGGATTGGGGGTTTGGGGGAAGTCGTCATGATTCAGGTTAGATTTTAAAATTTACTTTTCCTTCGATCGACCCCAAAAATTAGATCGATAGCCCTAAAAACATAGTAAGAAAATAAGAAGAGCAGCCCGGCAAGGAACAGGAAGAGTGCTATTTTGATGATCATGATTGAGTGCCTCCTTTCTTGTACAGATCATTAGGGAATTCGATAAATTCAAACCGACGCAAAAAGCTTGCGCCTAAATCTTCGATATAAAAACGGGAGCATTCACAAATGATAATTGTGTGTGGCCTTTTCAGTTTAAAAGGGCTCACACATTTCTTATTAACATGAATTTCGGGATCAAACAAACTCTGCAAAACATCTAATAACCTGTTGGCTGGCACATCATCAATGATGATAAATTCGGTGTCTTTGGTTAAAGCTTGAAACGCAAATGGATCTGACAGGAAATTACTTTTCCCTGATAACCAGATAAATTCTTTCCCAACCACCAGATCTTTGGCTGCACGGCTCTTTCCAGATTCTGACGGACCAATAAAAACCTGTGACTTAGGGAAGTCCGTATTTGGTTTAGTTTCAAAAACTGCATTTACCGCATCCGGTATCGCAGCCAGAATCTTATTCTGTACTTCCTGCTGAATACGGGTAAACAAAAGCACTTGAATTGCACAGTAGCTGTGAACCAAAGGTACAGCCGTTGCATCCCGCCATACTTCGGCAGCAGATTCATAAAAATCAACCTTACTTTCTATGGCAGCAAGCGCGGCCAAATCTTCCGGGAGGGCATTAGTTTCCCAGGCATGAATTATTTCATGAATGTCCATTATCAATAATTTAGAACTTGAATAATACCCTTTACGGGCTGATGATTAGTTTTTTTGGCTTACAATTACATTTTGAACAGAATGCCAGTCGCGCTGATAAATAACGAAAGAGCAGCAGGTACATCGGTGGATTTTCTTAAACACCTTCCGATCCGGAAATATGCGTGCTTCCTGCACTGTGTTACATTTTGGGCATTTTATTTGATCCAATTCCGAAGATTCCTGCTCGAAATCGACAAATACTTTTGTTTTTTGGGGCATTTTGATTGCTGGCATAAGGTTGATTTTTTAAACAGATAATAAGCCAGATGGCTGTTAAAAAAAGACTGACACAAACGATTAAATAGTATAGACCAATGAGCTGATTCATACTAACGCCCGGTGATAAACGGCATCATAATGGCGGCGATCCATGGACTCACAGTAGGCTTCATAATGTTTGTGCATGGTAAGGTTTTCCTTAGCCCGGTTCAGCTTACTAATGATGATGGCACGTGTAACCATCTTTTTAGAATCAGTTTCGCGGGTTTGCGCTTCTTCCAGCATTTCCAGCTCGGAATTACAGGATTTGAACATCTCGAAAAAAGTAGCATACGACATTTCGCCTAGCGTAGAAGCCGGCGTGGCAATGATTTGGTTGTAGAACATTGGTAGATTTGGTTTAATTGAAATATACTTTGTATTGGTATTGGATGCTATGGGTTCAACTCTGTTAAAGATTATTACTTAAAATTTTAAACCATCTATCTTCCTCCTGTTTTGAGCACCAAGGAATTAACAGCCAGTTATTGTGCACTAACCCAATTTTGGCTTTGGCATCGGCTGAGTCATCGGCTAATAGTACCTCACTGCGAGAAAACAAATCATTTGACCGATACAAAAAAAAACAGAATGCCTTCATAGGTTCGAAACTGTTAAGGAGTTGAATTAAATTGTACTTTTTATTTTCCTCATAGCTTTTACGATTCTTACAGTTCGAAGTAAACTGCCACGTCCGTCATTAACACTACCAATAATTCGACGTCCTTCATCATTATTTAGGCTTTTATCGGAATTCATCAAACGTGTTTTCCACAATCTTCCAAGTCTCAGCCTTTCGGATTTAAACTCACCCCGCCAATATTCCACTTGTAGTTCATTTTTCTCCATTTGTACTGTGTTGACACTATTTGTTGTTTGGAATTACGTATTTTTATCGTCGTATTAATTACGTCACAAATATTGTCATTTGACAATTAATATCCTACACAAATGACAACATTATTTTTTTATCAATGATTTCCAATTGCCAAATGACTATAAGCCAAGATATTGAAAATAATAAGTCAGATAGAATTAGATTGCTGATTAAAGAATTAGGCTTATCCCAAAAAGATTTTGCGGAAAAATTAAGTATGGATCAAGGTGCTATTGCCAAACACTTAAATGGCACACGTCCTGTCGGGAAAAATGTAGAGTATAAAATATTAAAGGAATACAATGTAAACCGCCACTGGTGGGATACTGGCGAAGGTGACATTTTCAATAAGCAGGATGTAAGAAGTGTAACAAACGGAAGACTTGCTGAAACAGAAGACACAGTTGAGCTTACTTATATTTCAACACATGCAAGAGCAAGTTTTACAGAACTTCACCAGATATTAAATGAGCCCAACGCTACATATAAAGTTTTCAAAAACGCTTCCGAGGGGAATATTTCTGATCAGATCGTAATTGAGATAGATGGCGACAGTATGGAACCAAATTACTGGACTGGTGCAAAGGTTAGAGCCAAAGAAGTTCCCATGGGAGACTGGCAATATTTGAATAGCGGAGTGTACGCAGTGGTTTACACCAATTTCTTTGTGATAAAACGGGTTAAAAACAGTCCGCAGAATGGGATAGTTATACTTCATTCGGACAATACCGAAACAGGTGGGTGTATTGAAGTGCCACTTAGTGATGTGAGAAAGATTTGGCGAGTGATCAGGATTGTGGACGCACCGGCCAGATGAAAAAATAGTTCGATAGGGTACCGAAACACATTTTAACTAATTCGGATACACTATACACACTAATTTTAAACGTCTAATAATCAGGCACTTATTTTTGTTTTTAGCTAATTCTAGCACGATATTTATAATGAAGATTACAATTATACCAGCGTTTGTAAGGAGTATATTTTTTATTAGTGCCGCACTTTCAATAATCAGTTGTGCATCACAGAAGTCAACTACTGCGACAACTGAAAAATTAATTTATAGCGGAGATATTGAGGCAAAAGGATTAACGAAAACTGAAATTATTTCAAGAGTTAATAAATGGGCAGTTAATAATTACAAGAATTATTCATCCGTAGTTCAGCAGAATAATCCTTCAAGCCTGGCAATTAATGGCGTTACAAGTGTCTTTTTGACTTACGAAGGATCACATACCAGGCAAGTAGAAGAAGACAGCTACAATTATCAGATCCGGGTTACAGCGAATGACCAGACCTGCACATTAACACTTAACAACTATATCAGCACACGGCCAAATTCAACATTGCTAACATCCAAAATTAACCGGTTGAAATATATTGAAAACATGGACGCCGGCAAACGAAGAAAGAAGATTTTAACCCAGTACGCAGAAGACGAATACAGCCAGCTGGACAAACATGCAGCTGACATTTTCAGAGCAGTTGAAAAAAGTATTAATAAACCGATTTAACTAAACCATCATGACAACTGAACAATATAATGCCCTGATAGCAGCAGTTGCCGGCATTAATAAAAACCAAACAGAATTGCTGGCAAAATTTGAAGAACTAAATAAAAGCCACAATAACTTAGGTACATACATAGAAGATAACTTCGAAAGATTGCATACTCAGACTGAGCAATTAGAAGGCGTGATGATGATGAAATGACCATAAAAATACATTTCACTTTCAAATTACTTTCAAATTAATGGTTAACGCACTGACTATCAACGCAGATTATATTCCAGGTGGGCCCACATTGAAAATGAAAGACCTGGCAAATAAATGCCAGGTCTTTTTTGCTTAACTCTCTTACTAACACGCCTACATTGGATTTCTGGCAATACTGCATCCATTTTTATTAAATTTTCCAAAAATCACATCAACTATTAGCTAATGTTATTTTAATCTGACGAAATAGCAATTGAATCCTCATATATAAAGCTATTTTATAATCGCAATTCTATCAAAAATAAAAGAACCTCGCATAGCAAGGCTCTTTTATAACTAATCCCTAAACCCTTAAAACTTAAACCGACACTAAGTTAATAAATTGTAATATAAATACTACTGAATTGTAGAAATAAATTTATAATCTTAAAAATGTAGTCTGTCTATATAAAAATTGGTTAGCCTCAATTTATTAGATTAGAGCTCTTATTAACAATTTTGATTAGTATAAGAATAGCTAAAAAAAGAAGACCTCGCATCTACCTGCCAGGTTTTTTTGCTTGTAGCATATCTTACAGACTAATTAATTCGACAATTTTACGGTAGAAGAATAGGTGAAAATACGGTAATCTCTTTATGGATTAAGATGATAACTTTGTAACTGTATTTAGATTTAATCTTGAGGCTATTTCTCTATTAAATATTAGAAATCCAGGTTTCATCTTTCAACAGTTAGTTCTAACAATTATACCCTTATCTCTATGTCATCTCTTATTAACTCATCTGACAAAAATCCTGACTCATCTCCAAACTGGAAAAAAATTGATCCTTACGATTTTATTGTATACAGCGAAGAATTTAAAAAAAGGCATTCCGGATTAAGTGGATGCGCTAAAATAAATTGGAAAGAAGAAACGGAATTAACCGAAATTTCAGGAGAGTCGCTAAAAGCACTCAAAACCTTGGTGGTCGATGCCAAGGCTGGACATTATTTTGTAGCACAATTTATTTGTGATTCCGAAGCCGAGGGATTTGGAAATTTGAGACTTGCTTTCTGTATTAAACAAAAGAAATCAGATACCGAAAAAGCTGATACAATAATTAGCTGCTCGCAATATGATTCAAAAGGCAAACTTTTTCTGTCGGATCCAACAGATTTTAAGGAGTTAAAAGAAAAGATGGCCAATTACTATAAAAGAAAATCATACATATATCACACTCATCAAAACGAAGAATTTGAAATTGATAAAAGAGGAAGAGCTCATGAAATCAATTCTGAAATTCAGACTTTTTTCAATTCAATTAAAAGTTTGTACACCTGCTTTATCTGCGATGAGATTGGGCTTAGTCCGGCTTTTTCAGAAGTAGCAATCAAATCTGATTCATCAATTAACATGGATGACCCAATTTATGATCATGGCTCGGGATGCTGTCCCATCGGATAATTATGAGCATTTATATTTATCTCTTCGTTTTATTCGCATGTTTCGTAGCAGGCGTTTACTATTATAAAAATTTAACAACAAGCCTGAAACATTTGTTTTGGCTTGTTGCTATAACAGTTGTTGTAGAGACGATCGGCACTTATCATTTAAAAGCGCTCAATCAAGTAGCTGAATGGGTTTTTCACCTCTATCAGCCTTTTGAATACTATCTTATAGCCACTTATTTTTTAGGGATTATTGTTTCTCCAAAAATAAGAAAGGTCATTATTATTAGTATTCCTGTCGTCGTTGCTGCCAATATTTTTAATTTCCTGTTTGTACAGGGACCTAATCAGTTGGGCACATATACTTTTTTATTAGCTGCTTTTCTTTTCTGTGTTTGGAGCGGAGCATACTTTTTTGAACTATTTCAAAAGGTTGATGATTTAAATCAAAATTTATCGCACAACCCACATTTCTGGATTTGTACCGGAATCATTTTCTTTTATGCAGGAACGTTTTTTCAAATGGGTTTTACCAATATTATTTCTAAGAATCATCAGGAAATTGCCCAAAAACTATATATTATCAATCATTTACTCAATTGCATTCTTTATGGAATGATCACTTACGGATTTATATGTCAGTCGAAATATCAGAAGTTGTAATAATTGTGGTTGCAGGAACATTGATCGTTTTTCTGCTACTGATATTTTTACTGACACTTTTCTTTGTTTTTCAACGAAGACAACTTCAAAGTCAACAGGAAAAAACCACTATACACGCCCGATATGCGCAGGAAATCCTGCAAACTCAAATTGAAGTACAAAATTTTACACTGCAGCAAATTGGGCAGGAACTACATGACAATATAGGGCAACTTCTCTTTGTGGCTAAAATCAATCTTAATATTCTGGAAGATACAGAGCAAATAACTGAAAACAAGGAACGAATTACACAAGCTAATGAAATAATAAGTCTGTCAATCAATGAATTACGCGCACTTACTAAAAGCTTTGACGGGGATTTTGTAAAAGATTTTGGCTTGCAGGATAGTCTGGCACATGAGCTCATCCGGATACGTAAAACCAAAAAATTCCAGACCGAAATTACTACGTCCGGCGAGAAATATTTATTAGGTTATGAAAAGGAAATTGTGCTCTTCCGAATATCCCAGGAGATTTTTAATAATACGATGAAACACGCCGGAGCAACAATTATACAAGTTCACCTCACTTATGAAAAAGAAGAATTTAAGCTTGAAGTAACAGACAATGGAAAAGGTTTTGATCTTCAGGTTGTAAAAAATAAGGAGTTAAAGTTCTCCGGATCAGGACTGCGAAATATGCAGCGCAGAGCTGAGTTAATCGGAGGAAAATTCACTCTTGAAACATCACCCGGGCAAGGAACCAAAATTGAAATCAGAATTCATTCTCCGGAGATTTTATAACCTATTTTCGTTTTTTCAGGTTAAAAATCAAATATTAACTGCGATGTTATTATTCATATCTTCATCAAAATTATTCTTATTTCCCACCTCCAAAAAAATAGATAACATAATAATTTTCAAATAATTACCTCTTAATAAATAGACGTGTATTTATTTGCGGCCACGTATATAAACATTTAACTTCATACCAAAATCCGGTATTTGAGAATTAGTATACAGATTTATAAAAGAACAAAAAAATTAGGCGTGTATTCCGGATTTGTTGATTAAGCTGTCAATCATCATCTTTTAAACCAAATTACCATGCCCTTTCTAATTACTCCGGATGACACTTCGTCCAAGGCTTTTGTCAGTCTCAGTACACTTGAATTAGTTGCCCGAAACTGTCATCTTACATCATATAAGAAAATCAGGTCAATTCCTTCTTTCAACATATCCGGCGATTTGATTGCGTATGCTTCACCTGACTCCACTTATGCTGTAACCCGGCGATTGCTGGATGCTGCTAAAAAGGAAATTATTATCGGTATTTATGATTTTTCGGCTGATTATATGAGAGAAATTATGCTTCAGGCTATGCGAAGAGGCGTAAAAATTTCGGTCATGCTTGACATTGATAACCAAAAAGAAAAAGATCTTTTCAAGGAATTGGCGCGGTTTGGTGCTACAACCACAGTAGCTCCTTCCTGCGCCAGCGCACATATCAGTTATTTCCCTTCTTCTCACGAAAAAGTGATTGTAATTGATAAGACCTGGACACTGGTACAAAGTGGAAATTATTCCAATAACAGTATTCCATTCAATGAAACAGATGGCGGTGATCCTGATAATTTTGTTACTGGAAACCGGGATATGGGTATTGCAATACATTCTGAACCGTTAGCAAATTTTTTCAGAAAATTGTTGCTGAGTGATATGAAACTGGAAACCGACGGAGAAAAAACTGCTGCTAAGGCGCTCGCTGCACCGCGCCCTCTTTCTCCTCCACTTGACCTCGTAGAAGAAGCTCCGCAACTTTCGCCCGTTCAGCTTTTTCCAAGTAAAACTTTTAAACCAGTAACTCCAATTAAAATAACCCCGGTTTTAGCTCCCGATAACTATATGGATCTGATTCCCGGCTTTATTGAAACAGCAACCAAATCTATTTTTATTGAGCAACAGTACATCCGGAGTAGCAGTTTGTCGGTCGGTAAATTACTTACTTCTATTAAAAAAGCTAAGGAAAAGAATCCTGGCCTTGATGTAAGAATTATTCTCGGCAAACTATTTGGTCAGGATGATGTAAAAAAGGAGAAAATTAATATTGCTAATCTGAGCGCAAAATATGGATTGGTGTTAGATAAAAATATTCGTTACATCGATACCAAACGATTTGTTCATTGTCACAATAAAATGATTATTACAGATGAAAATGCTTCGCTTATCAGTTCTCAAAACTGGTCGGAAACCGGAGTAAGTTCCAATCGTGAAGCCGGTCTGATCATTTATGATCCGGCCATTGCTCATTATTATACACAAATTTTTGAATCAGACTGGAGCACTGCACAAAAGGCAATTCCTTCGACAGGTTCAGGGACAATACAGCCAAGAGCATTAATGAAAGGGAATTTTATAACTGTAAGCGCTGCTGATTATCAGGAAGTTTAGAAATAATTATTACAAAATAAATAATGCATAAGTAGTCGCAGAGTAGAGAATTGCCCGGATAATTTTTTCTGTATTCCATTCCAACTATTACTGGAAAAATTGAATCTAATAAAGAAAAATTATCCATATATGAGACGACTATTATATGCAGTTATATTTTCAATTATTTTATTTGGCTGTAAAAAAGATGATCCGGAACCAGTTGCCGAAATCAAACCTTTGGCTGGGAGCTGGGATTTAAAAGCTATTGAAAAAATAAATAATGGCGTTGCTACGTGGGAAAATGTATCAGTTCTTGATGCCAGTTATCTCACTTTTCGATTTGATGGCGTATTAATGGATTCTAATGGAAAACCTGAGTGCTGTCCTCCCGATTTACTTGTCATTAATGGAAGTAAGGTTCATGTAAAACCTCTCGCCGACATAACGAATGAGAGATGCATATTAGCAGATTGTAACGGTTGTGCAGCCTGGAATATTCAAATAAATGGCAGCGAACTTATACTTAAAACTTGTAATCCCTCCCGGTTGAAGTATATCAGACAATGACATCTAAAAAAAAATTGAGTTTGCCAATTTATAAAAATTGACAAACTCAATTTTTTTTCAACAGCTTTATTCTCAGAGTTTTTCTACTGAACCGTTTTAAAGAAAACAAAAGTACCAACTACATAAGAAGGTAAACTGGTTTGGTGTGTACCGCCAACAATAGGAAACAAATAGACCGGAACATCCATTCCCTTTGCTTTCATGGCAGTGTAGGCATTTTGTGAATTAAGGAAAAATACCTGCGGATCGACCGTGCCATGATAAAGTTGTAAGGGTTTGAGTGGCTTCCAATCATACACATTATTATCCGCTACTGCTGCCAAAAACTGGGTATCTGTCCCATTTGCAACTCCATTTTTGAAGTCAGCAGTAAAAATATTATCAAAGCTTGTGTCAAGAAGTGCCCCTACTCCGCTTGTTTTAATTCTGGTTAGGTAAGGATCTACAAAATATTTTTCGAGAGGTCGGTTTAATCCGTAAATCCTGTCGTACGTAAGCAATACCCAAAGGTAAGTTTGATTATATGCCGATATTCCATGGGAAGGTTTAGTAAGAAGTTCCTTCATAAAACTGGTTTTGTCGTAAGCTCCCGCTCCTGCTGATACCGCTTTAAGATTGAATTCATTGGGTACTTCATCCTGCATTTTCTTATAAAGTGACATAGTAGCAAATCCTCCCTCGGAATAACCGGTCAGAAATAAGCGTGTATCCCAGTTAATAGTATTGTCACTTTGTATCAATTCTTTGGCTGCCCTTAGCATATCCAGACTAGCCTGGGCCAACCCTTCGCGGTGTTCATAAGTGTGAAGCAGGAGATTATTCATAGATCCGGAAGTACCAAATCCAATATAATCCGGACAGGAAATGATAAATCCATTAGAGGCAAATATGGAATTGAAAGAATAAGCTTCACTGCCCATGCCGTAATAGGAAGGCGCATTGGCATCATTGGTAATGGTCCCGTGCTGCTGACTGATCAATGCTACCGGATTTGCAGTTTTAGGAATAATTAAGGCGCCGGAAGCCTGAATTTCCTGGCCGGCAGGATTCTTAGTTTTATAAACAATTTTGTAAACTTTAATGTCGTATAAAGGAATTGATGCTGCAGGTATTTCGGCAGGCAAAGGAAGGCTCAGGGCTGCCAGCCGCAATGCAAGTTCCTGCTTGGTAACTTCTCCGATTAAGGTACTGCTAACTAAATATTTATTACCCTGCGGCGGATGGTCAACAAGGGTACAGCTATCCAGATAACCAATCATAACTCCGGTTATCAAAAGCAGTTTAATCAGATAAAAACGTTGTCTAAAAAATGGGTGTAAGGATTTCATGAAAATAAAAAAGTTTAAGTGAATTTAAGGTGATAAAAGGTTCACATGGTATGGCATTTCAAACATAAAATTTAGTTTTTTCCTGCGAACAGAATAATAGTACTCCGGTCATCCTGAAAAAAAGCCTGCTAAGGCTGCGAAAATTTGTTATGAAGCTGTCAGTGAATATTTTATATCAAAAACCAGAATATTTTATAAGCTTGTCACTTTGGTTTGATTAGATTAAAATATCCTATTTTTGATTTGTATAAAATGTACTGAAACGAATAAATCAATAACCTTTAAAAATCAAAATATGAATGTTGCAGATCAGATTGTGGAAATGCTTATAGCCAATGGTGTAAAAAGAATTTACGCAGTAACCGGCGACAGCCTCAATGAATTGAATGATGCAGTACGAAGAAGCGGGAAAATTAAATGGATACATGTAAGACATGAGGAAGTGGGCGCTTATGCCGCCGCCGCTGAAGCTGAACTGGACGGACTCGCTTGCTGCGCCGGAAGCAGCGGACCAGGGCATGTTCATTTGATTAACGGATTATATGATGCACATCGCTCGGGCGTTCCCGTTATTGCGATTGCTTCCACAATGAATACAAGGGAGTTTGGTACCGATTATTTTCAGTCGACCAATACTATTAAATTGTTTGATGATTGCAGTTGTTATAATGAAATTGCCACCACATCAGCACAGGCACCGCGTATGTTACAGGCTGCTATTCAGCATGCAATTCATCATAAAGGTGTTGCAGTATTTGGTTTACCAGGAGATGTATCTGCATTACCGGCTGAGGAAAGTGTGACCGCAATGTATAATTACAGAGGCAAAACCATACTTCGGCCGGCCGACGAAGAGCTTGGACAAGTAGCTGCTTTATTAAATCAAAATGCGAAAGTGTCTATCTATTGTGGCATAGGTGCAGTAGATGCCCACGACGAAATCGTTGAACTGGCAGCATTGCTCAAAGCGCCGGTTGGTTATTCTTTCCGGGGTAAAATGGGCATACAGTATAATAATCCTTATGAAGTTGGAATGACAGGTTTAATCGGACTCCCGTCCGCCTATCATGCGATGCATGAGTCGGATGTGGTTTTGCTTTTAGGTACCGATTTTCCTTATGCGCCTTTCATGCCCGATAAGAATAAAATAATACAAATTGATGAAAAACCTGAAAGACTGGGCCGGCGGGCAAAGCTGGAAATAGGACTCTGTGGTAAAATTAAGGATTCTCTTGAAGCATTATTGCCTTTAATAAATAACAAAAAAGACGACAGTTTTTTAAAAGCACAGCTTGATTTGTATGAAGAAGTTAAAAGTCACCTGCAAACTTATGTGCACGATCAAGGTCGGGAAGATAATATTAGTCCTGAATTTGTAGCAGCTACAATCGATGAACTGGCTACTGACGACGCTATTTTTACTGTCGATACCGGTATGTGCTGCGTTTGGGGCGCACGGTATATACAGTCGACCGGAAAAAGAGTAATGCTTGGTTCTTTCAACCATGGCTCTATGGCCAATGCAATGCCTATGGCAATTGGTGCTTCATTAAGTTATCCTGACAGACAGGTAGTTGCTTTTTGCGGCGACGGCGGTTTATCCATGCTACTCGGCGACCTTGCGACAATCCATCAATATCATTTGCCGATAAAACTGGTGGTATTTAATAACAGGTCATTGGGTATGGTGAAACTGGAAATGGAAGTAGCAGGTTTACCGGATAATGAAACGGATATGGTGAATCCTGATTTTGCGATGATTGCAACAGCGATGGGTTTCAAGGGAATTACAGTTCGTCAGCCGTCCGAAGTAAGAAATGCAATAATAGAAGCCTTTCAGGAAAACGGACCGGTTTTAATTAACGTCTTTACAAACCCTGCATCATTGGCCATGCCGCCAAAAGTAGAATGGGAACAGGTAAAAGGTTATGCGTTATCCATGACTAAACTAATATTGGGAGGAAGAATGGACGAAGCATTGGACATAGCAAAATCTAACTACAAACACTTAACTGAGCTTTTATAAACAAGTAAAAATATCGGCTCACAAAGATCAATGTGATTTTTGTGAGTTTTTATTTTAAAAAAATAGAAAAAATAAAATAAGCGTATAATAGTCAACGTTCAAGTTTCTGGTTTTAACTATTTCTTGTGCTTATTAGCTGATATTGGTTATTTCGTTTTTTAATAAAAATGAAATAACCAATATCTTAAGTGTATGGAATATTATAATTCAAGTCGAATTCCAAAAACCGTTTAATAAGAAGTAATATGCTGAAAATAGCCTACTTAGCTGAAAATCAACGGTCTTAGCGTGTAGGACTAGTTGTTTCAAAAATATCGTTTTATTTAAGTTTTTATTTCATTTATATTTGACCACTCCCTTTATGAATTCTTGCACGCATTTCTATGAAAATCAGTTTTTACTTTCTTTTTATTATTTTAACAACACCCGCTTTTGCACAATCTCCCAAGGTTGACAGCCTTGAAAATTTGCTGCATCATTCAAAACCAGATTCTAATCAGATTAACTTATTAGTAGATCTGGCCATGGAATACTGGGCTTCTGCCCCGGAAAAAACACTTCAGTATTCACAGAAAGCATCCACCCTAGCCCGAAAAATTAAATATCTTCCAGGTGAGGCAAGAAGCTTTCAGGGCATTGGAGTATATTATTGGCAAAAAAATGACCAGGCTGCGGCTATTGCCAATTATTTAAAAAGTAAAGAGATTTACGAAAAATTAAATGACAAAAAAGGAGTAGCCAAAGCAATATCCAACATTGGAATTGTATATGGAGAGCAAGGAAATTACAGTCAGGCTCTTGACAATTACTTTCAGTCATTAGCTATTTTTCAGGAAATAGGAGATCAGGCCCGGGTAGCTTCTATTACCAACAGTATTGGCAATGTTTATAAAAACCAGAAAAATTATGAAGAAGCCTTGCTGTATTATAAACAGGCCATGGTAATCTGGACAAAACTGGATGATCAAAAATCTATGGCTGGTTTTTACATTAACGAGGCTACCATTTACATCAAACAAAAAAAATACAACGCAGCTACTGTTAGCGCTGAAAAGGCATTAAAATTATTCGAAAAGTTTAAGGACAGCAATGGACAGATCATTTGTCATAATAATTTGGGTGAAATAAGTTTTCAGAAAGGTGAAGATGCAAAAGCCATTTCTGAATTTGAAAAAGCATTGGAAATCAACGAATTGTATCAAAGCAAAAAGCTGATGGTTGTTTCCTACAATGGTTTGGGTCACATATATTCCCGCATGAATGAGAGCGGAAAGGCTATCACAAATTATCAGCAGGCAAACATTATATCTCAGGCAAATGGATTGCGACCTGCGCTTCAGCAAGCTTATGAAGGTTTAGCAACGGTTTATGGTCAGATTAAAGATTATTCCAATGCTTACCATTTTCAGCAGCTTTCCATTGTTCTGAAAGACTCTCTTTTTAATGCAGAAAATACAATTAAAATTGCCAACCTGCGGGTGCATTATGAAAGTGAGAAAAAACAAAGTGAGATAAAACTTTTGGAAAAAGAGAAAGATTTGGGTTATGCAACCCGTAATACAGTAGCCGTAGCGCTGTTTGCAGGGCTTGTTCTCCTCGCTCTTGCTTTCAACCGGTCAAGATTAAAAGTGAGAAAAAACCGGGAATTACATGAAATGCAGCAAGCACTGGCAGAAACAGAAAAACGAAACAGCCTGGAAAAGGAGCAACTGCTTATCACTGAACTGGAATTTCGTAACAAAGCACTAACGACACATACACTGAATCTCATTCAGAAAAACAGTATTCTTGAAGATATCCGGCAAACTGTTTCTCTTGCGCTCAAAGGTGGGCAGCGGGACGAAAACACACCTCTGTTCAGCAGACTTATCAATTTAATAGATTACAGTTTTAACCTTGACAAAGACTGGGACGAATTTAAAATGTATTTTGAAGGTGTTCACAAAGATTTCTTTTCAAAACTAAAAAAAGCAAATCCAGAACTAAGCGCCGGCGAATTACGGCTTTGTGCGCTTATCCGGCTGAACCTTAATCTTAAAGAAGCTGCAACTTTACTCAGCATTTCTCCTGATAGTGTTAAAACTGCACGCCATCGCTTACGTAAAAAACTCAATTTACCCGAAGAAAGTAATTTATCCGATTACCTGATGACCATTTAATTTTAGTTTAAAGTAAAAAAGTTTAAAGTTCAAAGTTGCTGATAATGATTTTTGTTAATTGAAATTGAATATCGAGTATTGAGTATTAAACTTTATTTCAAAAACTTATTTAGCTATACCAAAGCAATTCAGCTAAATAATCCTTAAAAACTTCCTTTATATCTCCAAAACACACCTTTTCTCAGCGCAGAGAAGGTGTGTTACTTTTTGTACACCTCATTGTTTCAATGGTTTACCTCTTGTATACCTTTTAAAATAGGAGTGGGTTTGAGCCGGTCATAAGTTTGCATTGCCTTTCCACAAAGGCTTTTTCG
>Ga0247739_10000067_pt1 | contig 38021 bp, 23 predicted proteins | sample UWRJL058202B2_FD_180943 | JGI IMG/M metagenome (GOLD analysis project Ga0247739, IMG submission 180943) | Plant litter microbial communities from Arlington Agricultural Research Station in Wisconsin, United States - UWRJ-L058-202B-2 | ecosystem: Environmental > Terrestrial > Plant litter >...
TGATGTCATTGCCATAATCCACCACATCCACATCATGGAAACAATAAAAGGGGATGCTCAACTTTGTCAAGAATTCAAATGCCGCATCTGCCTTGTCCCTTGCCCTTTCCACAGCATCCGTTTTTGCATCCCATGGAAAAACATGTGTTGGCCCCCCAAACGGGTCGGCACCGTTTCCACAGAAGCTGTGCCAGTAGGCACCCGCAAAACGGAACCATTCCTTCATTGTCCTGCCTGCCACCACACGGCTTTCATCGTACCAACGGAATGCCAATGGGTTATCACTCCCCACCCCTTCAAATTTTATCTGGGGGATGCCCTTAAAAAATTCCTTGTCTCCTAATAAAACACTCATGATATTGAATTTATGTTACCACTATTTAAGGTTCCAGTATTTGATTGCCTCCACTATCACTGTTAGGTCAACAGTTAAATTTTTGAACAATTGAACTGCTCACAGATGCTTCATCAATAACCGCTTCCACCCTTCATACACTTCATCATAAGCCTCATGAACTGATGGCTCAATCAAATCCAAAGCCTTCATGTGCTGAAAAGCCTCCTTCTCACTTGCAAAAATCTTTGCCCCAATACCTGCCCCCTTTGCAGCCCCAATGGCCCCATCTGCTTGATAAAGTTCCACAGGTACATTCGTTGCATTTACAAATGCACTCACAAACACATCACTTAGAAAAAGGTTTGCCTTACCTGCCCTAATCACAGTTGGGTTAATGCCATTCTCCTTCATAATATCCAAACCATACCTGAAAGAAAAAGCAATCCCTTCCTGCACGGCCCTAAAAATATGCGCCTGTGTATGCACATTGAAATTGATGTTCTGGTAATGTGCCCCTATAGTTCTATTGCTGAAAATTCTTTCTGCCCCGTTACCAAAAGGCAGTACGGACAGGCCTTCTGAACCAATGGGTATCTGCTTGGCAGCTTCATTCACCAAAGGATAGGTTTTATCTGCTGCCAATAATTTCTTGGAGAAACTGTTGGCAATACCGGTTCCGTTAATGCAGAGCAAAGTCCCAATTCTTGTTTGCTCATTGGTATGGTTCACATGGGCAAACCCGTTAATCCTTGATTGCTTGTCATAACTCAATGTATCCCCCACGCCATAAATAACACCACTTGTTCCTGCAGTGGCTGCCACCTCTCCCGGTTGCAGCACATTCAATGAAAGGGCATTGTTCGATTGGTCACCAGCTTTGTAAGTAACAGGAATATTGGCAGGCAATGACAAATGCTGTGCAACAGCATCACTTAACAAACCATGTGCTGAAAATACATTTTTGATGGTAGGGATGATGGATGAATGGAAACCAAAATTGTCCATCACATCCTTGGATAGTTCATTGTTATTGAAATCCCAAAATACACCTTCCGATAAAGCAGAAGCAGAAGTAGTAATCTCTCCGGTAAGCTTCATCGCAATGAAATCGCCCGGTAGCATCACCTTGTCTATCTGCTCGTAAATATGCGGTTCATATTCCTTTACCCAAGCCAGTTTGCTCGCCGTGAAATTGCCTGGTGAGTTCAACAAATGTGACAAGCACCGTTCCTCACCAATCGTTTCAAAAGCCTTGTTGCCAATTTCCACCGCACGGCTATCGCACCAAATAATACTGTCACGAAGAACCTTCTGCTCCTTGTCCACACAAACCAGACCATGCATTTGGTAAGCAATACCAATGGCCGCAATGTTTTTTGGGTTGTATTGCTGGGTAGCATTTACTTTTAAAATGGCTTGCTGCACATGCTCCCACCACATCTCGGGGTTTTGTTCAGCCCAGCCAGTTTGCAAGGAAGTAATAGCTGTTTCGGTTTCAGGATACTGTGTTGATGCAACGCACTGCTGTGTTTCCACATCCACAATAGCAACTTTTATAGAAGAAGTTCCAATATCAATTCCAAGAAGAAGCATACAGCAAGTTAGTTGTTTACAATCGTGTTATTTCCACATCAAAAGTTCTCTTTTATCCAAGATAGCACAACTGCTATGTTCAAAATAAAATATGCTATCTTATCAACTAATCCTATTTTCATGTTTATTTACTGATAAGATAACGGCTTTTACAAGCAACTATTTTGGTTTTCCACAATGGCACCAAGACTTGCCGTTAAAAAATGAGTTTGAAAAATGAAAACCCTCATACAGAAAATACATATTGAAGAACATCTATCCTTTGCCTGCAACATATACCGTACCCCTACTTTTGAAACCAATTGGCATAAGCACGAAGAAGCAGAACTCATTGTAATAACTGAAGGGCACGGCACAGCCATGATTGGTGACTATGTGGGCGAATACAAAACAGGTGATGTTTATTTTTTGGCAGGCAACCTTCCCCATTGGTTCCGCAAGCACCAATCAAAAATGATTAACAGTGCCGTTGTTATTCATTTTAAAGAAAATGTCTTTGGGGAAGCATTTTTGCAGATGCCTGAAATGAAGTCACTAAACAGCTTCTTAAAGAAAAATGACGGCATCATCCTACAAAAAAAGCTAAAGAAAGAAATAGGGAACACCATTGCAGAAATTGAGCAAACCAAGAATTACCAACGTGTCTTCCTATTGCTCCAGTGCCTGCAGAAAATAAGCACTTCATCAAGCTATACAAGCCTTACGCAAAACTTCAGTTCATCCAACAACAACATCAATCCTGCCATTGAAAAAATCATTGATTACTCCTTCAACCATTACTTGCAGCCCATTACACTACAGCAAGTGGCTGAAGTAGCAGGCATGAGCATCCCAACTTTTTGCAGGTTCTTCAAAAAGAACATCAAGAAAACATACTTTGATTTTTTGCAGGACCTACGCATAAGCCATGCCTGCAAACTCTTGAACAACACCAACAAACCTGTACTGGAAGTCTGTTACGAGAGCGGTTATAACAGTTGGGCACATTTCAGCAAGCAGTTTAAAAACGTAAAGCAACTTACGCCAACACAGTACAGGAAACAGTTTGAAGAATAACTATACCTAGAGAAATAACCTATACAGAGATAAAGCCAATTACATTTCTTATTCATGGAGCCATCATAGCTCCGTTTATATTTCGCCGCTATTTACTAAAACAATAAAGCGGGATTTACTCAGTAGTAAATCAACCCGCTTTATTCATTATATCATTGTCATTTTTATTATCCTCAAATCAAGAACGCATCACCCCTATCCGTTCCCCCTTCCAATCAGGAAACAGCACACTGTCATTATTTATTTTTAAATGAGCATCTGCCACCTCACTAAATACACTTCTAAAATCTGTCGTAACAGCCAAATCCCTTTTGTCCTCCAAGTTCTCAATGGACAATGGTTTCACATTACCATGCACCTTACCACCATTCACATCATTGCCCAGAATGAAATTGCAGGATGCCCTTCCATGGTCAGTACCACCTGTTCCGTTTTGTTTTACGGTACGTCCAAATTCAGTCATCGTCATCACCGTAACATCATCTTGCAAAGTTCCCATATCTGTCCAGAACGCAGTAATGCACTCACTAAGGTCTGTTACGTTCCTTGCAAAAATGCCTTGGTCGGTACCTTGGTTAAAATGTGTATCCCATCCACCAGATTCCGTAAAAGCCACTTCCAAACCCACATCCATCTTTATCAACTGTGCAATCTGCTTCAATGAATTGCCCAAAGCACTTGTTGGGTAAACAGCATTATTATCGGGCTTGTAATTTTTGGTATTTGCCTTCTGCAGCATCTTCATTGCATCAAAGCTCTCCTTACCTGTTTCCTTTAAAAGATTATTGGAAGTTTGGTCATATAAATCCTCAAAACTTTTGGAAACCATATTCGCAGAGGAAGCATTGCCACCCTTCATCTGCAAACCGAAATCTTGCAGATTACTTATAGCAATGGCAGGATTATCCCCATAAAAAGAACGAGGCAAAGCAGAAGTCAAACTAACGGCCCTGAAAGCAGTAGCATCATGCCCCATCAAACCAACTGCACGGTTCAGCCAGCCACTGCCAGTGCCTTTATTAAAAGGTGTTCCACTTTCCATATAATCCTGCGCATCAAAGTGGGAACGTGTATTATTGGGAGAACCAATGCCATGCACAATACCCAACCTATTTTCCCTGAACAAAGGTTCAAAACTCTTCATAGCCGGGTGCAGGCCAAAGCGTCCATCCAAATCTATTAACTGGGGACCATTTACCTTCTTCGTTGCATCCATAAACAAAGTGGGTCTTGCAGCCTTCAAGTACTCATCCGTAAAAGGCGTAACAGCCATCAGGCCATCCATCGCCCCACGTTGAAAAATGCAGACAAGTATCTTCTTCTTTTTATATGGGCTAACAATCTTACCTGTGGCTGCTGCTGCCTTTAAGAAAGCAGGCACACCACCAATGCCAATACCAAACAAGGCCAGTCCACCTGATTTTAGGAAACCTCTTCTTGATGACATAAAATTTCTTTTAGTATGATTTGAATAAACTGTTGTCAGGGATTATTATGGCAGAACTTTATTTCCGCTGATACTCTGGGGAGCCTATAATGATGCCCACCACTTGTGACAGCATACTGTTGTTACCAGCATAAGTCTGCAAGTCCATCGTAGAAGCCCCACCATTTTTCTTGCTGATTTTTTCCTTCGGTTTCTTATCCTTTAAATCACCTCCCATCATATCGTCACCTTGCATGGCTGCTGTTTGTGGTGGTGCAGTTTTAGCGGCAGCATCATTTACTTTCTTCACCAAATTAGGATCATTCAACAATGGAGTAAGGCGTTTAACCGTTTCATCCAGGTTCCTTTCAGGCATTAGCAACTTACCATACACTTTCAACGCAGCCTCCGAACTTTCAGGCTCCTTGTTATTGTTCAGGGCAGCAAGATTGAACGTAATGCCCGGTATCTTTTGTGCTGCAAGAGCCAAACCAAAATTCATCCTAGTCAATAAAGACCCAGTATTTATCCAGTATTGCCCCCTGTCAGGATAACCAGTTGGGGCTTGATAGAAATATATCTTCTGGCCCATCTTCGTAATCCAGTTATTCAGTTGAAAAGGCATCCTAACAGTTGCATTCAAACTGCGGACAGAGCTAATTGCCAGTTCAAAAGGCGACTTGGTCTTTTCACGAAGGGCTTCCTTGCTCCAGAATTCAGGAGAAGTAGCCAACGTGATTAGCACCTGCTTAATATCCCCCTTCTTCTCTGTAAAAGTCTTCGCCATCTTATCAATCAATAGGGACGATGGGTTATCGTTCACAAAACGCACTGCCAGCTTCTTTGAAATAAACTTAGCAGTGGAAGGGTTCGCTGCCAGCATTTTCAGCAGTTCCACCCCTTCTTCATAACCACCGCCTGCTGCAAACTTTTTACCAAGCACCACTTTCTCCTTATCATCATGCCTGTTTACAGCAAACAGGAAATCCCCTTCATGTACAAACCCACGCTCAGTTAACTTATCCTCGCCAAAACGTTCAACGGCCTTCTTCATATTACTGGCAGGGCCATAATCCGTAAAAGGATAAATCGTCCAACCAGTTAACACCCTTGCCGCTTGCGTAACATCAGACTGCGTATACCCACCATCCACACCCAACGTATGCAGTTCCATAATTTCCCTTGCATAGTTTTCATTCAGCCCTTGATTGTTCTTCTTGTTCGGCACAAACTTCTTCTTCTGTGCATTCGCCTGCAGCATATCAAAACCATCATTCGTACCTGCACTCGTAAAATTGTCCAAATACAGCAACATAGCAGGTGACTTAGTAGTCGCCATCAACAAAGTCTCGAAATCACCCAATGAGTTGGGCCGTATCACATCCCTTTCATAAGCAGGTATAAACTGTGCACAATCATTCTTCGTAAGGGACACATTAAAATGGTTGAACCAGAACTCTGTCAGCAATTCCTGCAACTGGTTATTCGTATTCGCAGCCCTCACTATCTTCTGGTTAATAAACTGGCGGTACAGTTCCTTCTCCTCCCTGAAACCCTTTGATTTTCTGTACTCATCCAATTTGTCCTTATATTCTTTTTTGTCACCCTTATCCACTGAGTCCTTATTGATAGCTCCTTCGGCAATCGCCATCTTCAATACCTGCGGATTACGTGGAAACTGTTTTACCACTTCTGTATTGGTCAGTTTAAGGGCATCATAGTCTGCCAACAAAACATTCAGGGAGTCATCGGGAATATTGGCATCCAACTGTTGCTGGAACCATTTCTCTAGTCCCATGTCCACCACCTCATCCACTTGACCGGGCGTAGCCCCATAAGTAAACCTACTCAGCAAATGTGCTGCTGCTTGCCTGTCCGTCAATCCTGCTTTCTTATAGGGGAAACTGAAACGCGGCTTTGCGCTATTGCCACCTTCAAAAAAAGAAGATAAGCACACCAGCATAATGGAAACGATGCAGAAGCCTGCGACAAACTTGAAGATTGGTTTCATATTCATAGCATTGAACGTTATTAATTGGATTGAAAGATAGAGCAATCATTTCCCAATAAAGTTATTTATCGGTTAGCAACAATCCATTTGAATGGTGTACTGTCAGTTCGAAGCTTTCGAGTATCGCTCCATACTACAGCACTAATTTTTTCAAAACCCAAAAGCAATTTAAAATGAATTACCATCATACTGCCCTAACAGATTTAATAGACTAGATAAGTTGTTAATAGTTTAATAAGACAACCTTTTTTGTTAAAGAATTTAAACAAAAAAGGCTCCAGCAATTTAATATGCTAAAGCCTTGAGAACAAAAATGCTTTTATTGTTCTAAGCCCATAGATTGTTTGGGTATTCACCATCCGCCACCAGCTTGTCAATATTTGCTTGCACACCGGGAGCATCCTCCTTATACGTAACACCAAACCATTGTGCAGAAGTTGGGATAACCTTCACGTGACCGGCTCCGCTCTTCACCACCTTGTCAACCACCAATGGAATAAAGAACTCCCCTTTGGGATTATTGATTTCCGCATCCAGAAATGCCTCAAAATAGGTCTCTGATTGGTTGATAAAATTGGGGGCAAACGCAAAGAAATTCATGCTCACACTTGCATCTTCACTTACCTCATGCAGGCCTTCCGCATCTTCATAAGTAATAATTCCCTTCTCATTCCTGAAAATACTGGTGCGTTCATTAATATCCACCAAATTTCCTTCCGCATCCACATTGCACACACCACGGCTAACACTGCCATTATCGCTTAATGTCTTCTTCAGTTCATAACCAATAATCGCATAGTTAGTATCGGAAGCTTTTTCAGTCAAAAACTCGTAAGCCTTCACAAAACCGTCCCTGCCATAAAAATCATCCGCATTAATAACAGCAAAAGGTTCATTCACTTTTCCCTTGCAGCAAAGCACCGCATGTGCCGTTCCCCAAGGTTTCTTACGCTCTTCCGGAATCGTCCTGTCACCAACAAAACTGTCCAAAGCCTGGAACACATAGTCCACTTCAATCTTCCCTTCCAGCTTCTTGCCAAAAGATTCTTGGAACATATCAAGGAACTCCTCACGAATAATGAAAACCACCTTGCCAAAACCTGCCTGAATGGCATCATAAATGGAATACTCCATAATCGTCTCATTGCTCGGTCCAAAACCCTGAACCTGTTTCATACTTCCATAACGGCTGGCCATGCCTGCTGCCAATATAACTAGTGTCGGTTGCATACATTTGTTTTAAAGTGGTGCGAAGATAATGGGATAAATATTTCAATTAAAAATGCAGTTACCATCCAATAAAATACGGTTACAACAATTAGGCAGCACCCTCTTCAACAGTTATGCCATTGATGTGCTGCGGCTTGACTTAATCCATCCAGTTGTAAGCGGCAACAAGTGGTTCAAGCTCAAATACGCTATCCAAGCGGCTTTGCAGCTAAACAAAAAAGCAATAGCCACTTTTGGTGGGGCCTACAGCAACCATATTGTAGCTGCCGCTTATGCCTGTAAGCAAGCAGGACTGCAAAGTATCGGTATCATCCGTGGAGAAAAATCAACAACCCCCTCCCCCACATTGCAAGCTGCACAACAATATGGCATGCAGTTGCACTTTGTTTCAAGGGAAGCTTTCAAAAACAAAGAAACATGCAAACAAAGCTTCGATGTTGGCACCTACTGCATAAACGAAGGCGGCTACAGCACCGAAGGAATGCTCGGTGCCAGTGAAATACTGCAAGTGATTGACACCTCCTCCTACACCCATATTATATGCTCCTGCGGAACGGGCACCATGATGGCTGGACTTATCAACGCAGCACTGCCGCACCAATCCATCATTGGTATCAGTGCATTAAAAGGCCATACAGGTTTGGAGAGCGACATAAAGAAACTCCTTCCCCAACATAAGCAGCAGCAACCATTCACCCTGTTCCATGATTACCATTTTGGCGGCTACGCCAAGCATCCACCCATACTCATTGATTGGATGAAACAGCTTTGGCAGCAAGAAAACCTACCAACAGATATCGTGTACACCTCCAAACTCCTATATGCCGTAAAAGACCTCTGTACCAAAAACAGCTTTGATAAAAACAGCAAGCTCCTCATTGTCCATAGCGGAGGATTGCAGGGCAACCAATCATTACCGATTAATACATTGCCTTTTTAATATTAATGACAACTCAACTTCTTCATTCCCTACGTTGAACGCAATGTTACTAAGCACCTCATCCGCATTTGATAGACCAACAACCGCGATTCAAAAGGACAGCAAGGACCCCCATTAAAATTAAAAAAAGAAGTTTTTCCTTTGTGCCTTTGTGTCTTCGTGGCAAAATAAAAATGATTTGTTTACAAATGGTCTAAACATCTTATCATCATTTCACAGTTCCCGAATTCAACTGTCAGCCTCAAGCTCTCAAAGACAATTCATGCCAAACGGTTTCGTTCATCAAACATCACAGTCATCTTAAAGCAATCTTCGCTAACATTAAAAAACAAAGTTTTTTCCTTTGTGCCTTAGCGTCTTTGTGGTCAAATAAAAATCATTTGTTTACAAATGGTTTAAACATTACAGTTACTTTAAAGCAATCCTCGCTAACATCAAAAAACAAAGTTCTTCCCTTTGTGCCTTAGAGCCTTCGTGTTAAAAAATCATTTGTTTACAAATGGTCCAAACATCTTATCACCATCGCAACCCCCCTAAACACAATCCCGTCCAAACCTCCTCCCTTTCCAAGCAAAAACTATTTTTCAAGACGGCCACCACAGAATTAACACATTGCCTTTTTGATAACAAGTGACCCATTATCTTTGAAACCATCATGAAACAGCAGTATCTCCTAATAGCATCCATATTTTTAATCATAGGCATAAGTGCCAACGCACAGGACACATTGCCCAACTTTACCGTAAAGGATTTTGGCAAAGGCAAAAACCAGGTTAGCTGGGTAAACAACTTTGACAAAATTGTGCAGCTCACCGTTCAGCGTTCCTTTGACAGCACCAAATTCTTCCGCACAATCTTTTCCGCCCAGTCTCCATGGTTGCCCCAAAACGGCTTTATAGACAATAATGTACCCGTTGGTTTCAAAGTGTTCTACCGTGTACAGTATGTATTTGATGGGGGCACCTATTTCTTCACCAAGTCCAAAAGCCCATCTGCCTACAAAGCAGTCAAAGTGGTTTCCATGGACGGACCGGATAACGAGCCCGACAGCCCAACAAGGACCACCAGACCCGATGGCACCGAATACAGGAAGGACGAAAAACGCATAGTAAGAATCTATAAAAGGAACAAGGACAGCCTAATCAACGAAATTGATTACAGGGAGTACAGGCACTTCAAAGACTCCATTTCAAAAAACACGAAAGACACCCTGTACTATTCAGACAATGACGAAGTCATCATAAAACCCTACACACCCAAAGTGGTATGGAAGTCCTCCAACTATGTCTACACCAATGATAAGGGCTATGTAAGATTGATTCTGCCACAGGCCAAGCAGAAACATTACCGTGTGGTATTCTTTGAAGAAAACGGCACGGAAATCTTCCAGATAAAACAGGTCAAAGAAGCCGAACTCTTACTGGACAAAGCCAACTTCGTCCATGCAGGCTGGTTCCTGTTTGAACTGTACGAAGACGATAAACTGAAAGAGAAGAACAAGTTTTATTTGTGGAAGGACTAGATAGGGATTAGCCAGTAGTAATTAGGAATTGGGTATTAGGCATTGGGCATTGAGAATAAGTAATTGGGCATCAAATACCTTTTCAAAGTTGTTCCTTACCTTTTGCTTTACCATTTCAAAATCCACTTCATAGCCCAGTTCCTTTTCAAGCGAAGTCACCTGCTTGTTCTGTATGCCGCAGGGAACGATATAACCAAAATAGGACAGGTCCGTATTTACATTAAAAGCAAATCCGTGCATCGTCACCCACCTGCTGCACTTAATGCCCATGGCACAAATCTTCCGCTCCCTGCCTGCTATATCCGGGTCAAGCCACACACCCGTTTCGCCCTTGCTCCGCTCCCCCTTCAAACCATAGTCAGCCATCGTTAAAATAATGGCCTCTTCAAGGCTCCGCAGGTACCAGCCCAAATCTGTCCTGAACTTGTCTAGGTCAAGTATGGGATAGCCCACCAATTGCCCCAAGCCATGAAAAGTAATATCGCCCCCACGGTTAATATGGAAATATTCAATCCCCCGTTCCTTCATTTCTTCATCACCAATCAGCACATTTTCCTCATACCCACTCTTCCCCAATGTATAAACGGGCTGATGCTCCACAAACAACAAATGGTTGATGGTCGAAGCCCTTGTTTCCTCTGCGGCCTTCTTCTGCACATTGTCCTTTAACAAAGCCTCCTGATAGTCCCAGACTTCCTTGTAACTGCGTTTGCCCAAATCCTGAAACTGCACGTCTTTTTGCATGGTGCAAATGTAGGAACTGGCGTTTGATGGATGCACTTCTCGTTCACCAATCGCTTTTTGTTATTGGAAAACAAAATGTGGTAGAGATTGTTGGTAATGCTCATAAGGGCTTTCTTTTGTCTTTGAAACAAAAGAAAGAAACAAAGAAAAATTCAAGGACAACTTGCCTACTGGCAGGCAGGCCCGAATGGCTCCGCCCGTTTGTCCACCTACGCTTCCCCATGTGTAGCCCTCCTTAATGTATTGCTGGATAGCTGAATCGTATTTGATTGCTCGTTCGCATGGAAATTCCGTTCAGCACTGCACTCGTCTCTTTAGGAAAATATGCCCGCCTGAACGTCCGCCCGTGCCGGTACGGACGGGGACGGGCAGGCTTGGCATTTTCCTAATTCCGATTGCATCGGAACCGAAACGGCTGAGGTGCCCATTGACATCTTCTTTGAGAAGGGCAATGCAAGTATAACTTGATTAATAGCCAATAACTGATTTGCTGTGTTGATGTTACGGCATGGAGAACTATAAAAGTGCTTTGCACCACAAGCAGCCACCACAACGTTGTGTTCTTCTTTCCCTTTGTGTCCTTCGTGAGCCCCCAAAGCGCCTCCCCACAAACACTTCTCCCAACAGCAATACAGCACCCACCTTCCCGTCTTACCGCCTTCCCGGTAAAAAAATTTGGCGAAGCCAAGCACCAAGCCTCCACACACCTTCCCCATCTTACTTACTTCCCGGTAAAAATCCCTTGGCGAAGCCAACACCCCCTGTAAAGCCCCCATTAGGCTCCTTAATTGATAGCCATTACTTTTGCCGCATGAGTGAAGAACTGGACATCCCCCAAGAAGAACAGGAAGACCTATATGAACGACGCACCTTCAACATTGATAAAGGCCAGGAGCCCCTTCGTATAGACAAATGGCTACAGGCAAGAATTGAAGGGGCTACAAGAAACAAAATACAAAAAGGCATAGATGCAGGTTTCCTGACCGTCAACAATAAGATTGTCAAAAGCAACTACAAAGTGAAACCGGGCGATGAAATCCTCCTCATGAGCTTAATCAACCCCGACTACACGGAACTGAAACCCGAGAATATCCCCCTCAACATCGTGTACGAGGATGCCGATATACTCGTCATCAACAAGTCACCCAATATGGTGGTGCATCCCGGCGTGGGCAACTATACAGGCACCCTATTGCATGGTGTGGCCTACCATCTGTTGCAGCAGAACCCAACCCTTACCGAAGAGGACCTGCCACGTTATGGGCTGGTGCACCGCATAGACAAGAACACCACCGGCCTGATTGTATTGGCAAAGACACCTGAAGCCGCTGCACACCTGTCCAAGCAGTTCTTCAACCATACGGTAAAACGCAAATACAACGCCCTTGTTTGGGGCAACATGGAAGAGGACGAAGGCACCATAAATGCCCATATTGCCCGCCACAAACAGTTCAGGAAAATGTTTGCCGCCTATCCCGAAGGCGACACAGGCAAGCATGCCATCACTCATTACAAAGTGTTGCAACGCATGAACTATGTAACCCTCGTGGAATGTGTACTGGAAACAGGCCGTACCCACCAGATACGTGTACACATGAAGCATATCGGCCACACCCTCTTCAACGACTGGGAATATGGCGGTGACCGCATCCTGAAAGGAACCATCTACACCAAATACAAACAGTTTGTCGACAACTGTTTTGAGATATGCCCCCGCTGTGCCCTCCATGCCAAAGTGCTGGGCTTTGTGCATCCAAGAACCCAGGAGGAAATGTACTTTGAAACCGACCTCCCCGATGATATGAAGCAAGTCATTGACAAATGGAGCAGGTATGTGGGCAATGTAAAGGAACTGGAAGAATAGTATCAACGTCCGGGGTCACCAAAACCCCGGACATTCATTCACCACCTTATATCCCAATTACCCTACACTCCCCACCTTATATACACTCTCCACTACCCTATCTACTCCCATACCTTATATACTCTCCATACCTTATATACTCTCCATACCTTATATACCCATCACCCTATATACCCTTCACATCTATTCCTTCACAGGATTTTCCCTAGCATACTTTTCCCAAGTATCAAAAATTTTCATTTCCTGTAGTGTCAATGTATTCCTGTGGAACTCAAAATCACCAGACATGAGCATCTTGTTTTTTGGCCAATAGTTGTCTTCCCTTTGTATTGGGCAGCCATTCCCATATTTTTTGCTGAATGCCTTGTCACTTTGGAACATCTTATTTGTGGCGTTGCAATTAAGATAGACAAATGTGTACTTGTAGTCAACACCACTATCATTTTTATAAGTGCTGTACATGGAGAACCTTTGGTAGGTTATGTTGTTGATAATGGTATCAGGCATCTTTCTTACTGTACTATCTGGATCCTCAAAGGGCATTTCCCCATAAAATGCCCAAATCTTGCCATAACGCTGATCAGGTAATATTTTCCGCATTTTAATACACTTGGCCGTATCAAGTGAAATTTACATAATCATATCCATGCTTGGTACGCAAATCAAAGAAAGTATAATGCGTGATGCTGAAGGCATACTTCGTGTGCCCATCAGGTCCAGTATCCGTATCAAGCACATAGTTCTCATATACAATAAGGCTATCCCTGAACCAAAAATAATAATCCGGCATACTGAGAATTTTCATGAACTTTTTTGCAGAGCTGTCCCAAAGGCGTGGGTTAGAAGAGGCATAACCGCAATTATTACAAAAACTTTCCTCTTGAGAGAAGCAGTTACTGAACGCAAAAACCATCATTAAAGAAGCCAACACAATCCTAATCATATTTCTATAAACTTCTATTTTATTAATGTCATTCCTTCACTGGATGCTCCCTCCCATACCTCTCCCAAGTATCAAATACCTTCATCTCCTTTGCTGTTAACGTATTCCTATGGAACTCAAATTCACCAGACATGAGCATGTTGTTTTTTGGCCAATAGGTATCATATCGTTGTATAGGACAGCCATTGGCATATTTTGCACTGAATAGCTTGTCATATTGGAACATCTTATTGGCAGCATTGCAATTAATGTAGATAAACTCATACACATACTCACTGCCATCGTTATTGTTAAACGTATTGTACATTGAATATCTTCGATAAGTCCTATTATTCATGATGGTATCAGGCATCTGTTTGATAGTACTGTCAGGAGCTTTAATGGGCATCTCACCATAAAATGCCCAAATCTTTCCATACCTTAAATCGGGCAGGATAACCCTAGCTTTTGAACACTTGGCAGTATCGGAGAAATTCATGTAATCATATCCATGCTTGGTACGCAAATCAAGGAAAGTATAATACATAACACTAAAAGCATACTTCGTTTTTCCATCGGGTCCAGTATCTGTATCAAGTACATAGTTCTCATATATCACAAGACTGTCCCTATACCAAAAATAGCAGTCAGTTATATTGGGTGGGGTTACAAACTTCTTTGCTGAACTATCCCAAAAGCGGGTATTGGAAGCTGCATACCCGTATCTTGTAGAAAGAGCCTCCCGTTTGGGTGAACAGCTTATGAACACAGAATCTATAATTAAAAAGAACAGTATAAATAACGATAGTCTCGACATAGCCTGCCTATTTATTTCCATAATGTCCAAGAAATCCAAGTAAATCTTCTATTCCTTGAATTGTAGGGAAAAATATGATTATTAGAAAAAATTACATCTCCATCCACCTTGGCAGTAGCACTATACTGGTCATTCAGATTCACATCCACAGTACCTTCATGCCATGTACCAAAATTTTGTTGTGCCACCAACTGCGAACTTTTATGGCTTGCAGTTTCAAACTTTGCAGAGCGGTATTGGTACTTCTTCCCCGTCAAGGTTTCTGTAGAAGTAACCTTCCACGGTATACCATTTGTTACCCTATCCTCCAAGGTCCATGTTTGGTCAGACACCATATTGATAGGTGGGTCATTGTCGTCATTGTATTCCCCTCCACCACCTTCACCACCTGTACGGGGATCCAGTTCATTTTCCGTTTCCTGATTATCGCAGGTGGTATACAAATATTCCTCCACATCAAAAGTGGTTCCATCACCGTTGTTGTAGGTGGTAACAAGAAACCAGGCCGTGCAGGTCATCCTGCTTGCAGCCACCTGCCGCTTTTGCTTATACCCAAGCGAAACCTGTTTGCCGTCCTTGAAACCAATTTCCCACAGCAGCTTGTCAAGGAAGTTCAGGAAGTAAAACCGCCCATTCATCTTGCTGGTATTCTTTATAAACAAATCAGCAAAAGTATTCTTGGGCAGCATGCTATTAAACTGTCCATCATCGGCAATAAACTGCACAATATCTGTCCTGCGTATTGCTCCCTTATCATCCAATATGACCAGTAAATAATTGGTGGGATGCTCCTTAGTGTTCACAGTTGATTTGAAAGCCGCACCAATGGGCACAATAACAAACTGTTCATTGTCCCTGAATGCTTCCATATAGCAGTTGCCATAATCCAGGTTTTGCTGCAAAGCAGTTATTTTACTGGCGTTAACTGCATTGGCAACTGTCTTGTTACCATTGAACCAGGCATCTATCTTGTCAGCCATTTTATTTTTGTTCAAGCTGGTTTCCGTTCCCTCGCTGGCAGCATTCTTTTTACAGGCTGTTAGGGATAGGCAGAACAGCAGGACTAGCAATCGTTTAAACGAAAGGAATGCATGTCTGGAAAAACCATAAAAGCGGTGGCTCCTCCCTTGTGTTGGCATCTTCATGTTGGTTGTTTTAAGGTGAAGAATGGAAAGCACGATAATACCAAGGGATAAGGAGAATGGCACCGTTGAAAACACCTTTTTTTGTTAAGTAATTTTACCCTTTTACTTGAAACTCGCTATGCTGGATTCCATCCTGACTAACACGCTTTCTTTATGATAACACAATATACGGTGGGTGAAAAGGGCAGATTCCAGTTTAGGTAGGTTTGTGTAGGTTTAGGTAAGATTATGTCAAATTATGTAGGATTATGTCAGTTTATGTAGGTTTAGGTAGGTTTGTGTAAGTTTAGGTAGGTTTATGTAGGTTTTGGTTGATAGTAAAATGATTACCAATCCATTGCATGCCTACGCTCCATCCCATTTATAGTAAACTGGTATCACCATCCAATCCTGCCACCATCATAAACCTCTTTGGGAATATATTGTAATCACCTACGATGGGTACCCCAAACCGGGTTATTATCCAATGCAATATACAATGGCTGCAAAACCCATTTTTCCGATTATGTTCGATTGTGTTCGATTTTTTCCGATTGTGTTCGATTTTTTCCGATTTATGTAGTTTTAACCTTCACGCTCATTTACAGTAACCGTATTTCTGCAACCAGTGGTTGCAATATTTCAGCATCACGCAAGGTTACAGCAAACAAAAAAACCCACCTAAGTTAGACCCTTGACCTGCAACCTGGCCTATAATAAATTGCCCCTTCACTTCCCCTCCTTTCCTCAACCACCAATTCATCAATCCACCAATCCACTAATCCCCCAATTAACCCCAGAACAAAAACTGGCACCTTTTATAAATCTATGTACTTTCATGCAAAATTAACCACCATGAAAGAAAGCCGACTGGAACCAACCCATGTAATTATCCCTGTGGAAACTGCTATTGAAAGAACACAAAACTGGCGTAACTACATCAACAGTATCGAAAACTTCCCCGACAAAACAGCAAAAGGTGTCTATATATCCAGAGAGGATATCCTGGACCTTGCCGCCTACCTAACACTGGATGATTCCCTTTTGGGCGTACGTGCCTATTTTACCTTAAACAATGACTATAGGGAATACCCACCCGACCAGAACGAGATCAGGTTAATCATGGTCTTGGTAAAAGACACTGCAGCAGCTGGCTATCCCAATGGAGAGGACCTGTTGACCATTCCCGAAAATTTCAGGAGTATCATAACCAATGATGACCCAACTGTCGGGGATTCCAACATATATGATTTCACCAGGCCATGCCCAGACTGCTGTGATGTACGCAGCCCACTGTTTGGCCTTGAAGGCTAGGCAATTTCAACGAATTCCATCACATGACATTATCCAATTTTTACATAGGCTATATAGTGCCTGCAAGTACCTTATTGCCCCTTACTGCAGGCATGGTATATTACAGGCACCTCAACAAACCCTTAAGGGCATTGATGGTTTATCTATTGCTCTCGCTGCTCACCAATATTGCAGCTTCTGTTTTGGCAGCAAGGCATACTAACAATATGCCCTTGCTGCATTTTTATACCATGTTCGAACTGCTGGCAGTATCGTATTATTACAGGAAAGCTTTTTGCAATAAGAAAGCCAATCAATGGCTAACTGCAATTATGGTTGTTTACCCTATTTTATGCATTATTAATTTCAGCTTCATTCAGAGCATATACAAGTTCAATACCTATACCCGGCCCTTGGAAGCAGTCATCATCATCCTAGTTAGCGGAGTGTACCTGTCTGAACAGAACCGTTTTGAAAAGCAGGAATTGATCACCGCATCAGGAAGATTGGTAGCCTATGGCTTCCTCATCTATTTTTGCAGTTCATTGTTCCAGTTCATTTTTTCAAATGCGGTAAGCCACCATGCCAGCAAGTTTGTTAAAGCAACCATTTGGAACCTCCATGCAAGTTTTGTACTGATTATGTACCTATTTTTTTACCTGGCCATAAGACGCAATGAAAGACATGACTGAGAATATAGACACATTAGTGATTATGGCCATGATGTGCTCTTTTACCATTGTTATCTGTTTTTTAATAGTTATTTATAGGCACCGGCTCGATTCAGTCCGCCATAAAACTGCCAACCAGGCGAAAAGTGTATTTCTGGCCACCATGAGCCACGAAATACGTACGCCCATGAACGGCGTACTGGGCATGGCGGCACTACTGAAGGAAACAGATTTGGATGCTGAACAGCAGGAATACACACAGGCAATTATCCAAAGCGGTGAAGCCTTGCTAAATATCATCAATGATATACTTGACTTCTCCAAGATAGAATCCGGCAAAATGGATATTGACCCGCATGATATTGACCTGCGTAATTGCATAGAAGATGTGCTGGATGTATTTGCCGCTAAAGCTGCAAGGCATGATCTTGAATTACTATGCATGATAGACCAGCACCTGCCGGTACAAATTGTAGCGGATGGCCTGCGGCTGCGTCAGGTACTCATCAATTTAGTGGGCAATGCCGTGAAGTTTACCCCAAAGGGGGAAATATTTGTAGGGGTTAGTTTGTTGGGAGCAAATGGCCAGGACATTGAAGTGGCATTTGAAATCAGGGATACGGGTATTGGCATCCCGCCTGAAAAATTGCCGAAATTATTTGAAGCATTTTCACAGGTTGATTCCTCCACCACACGTAAATATGGTGGTACAGGTTTGGGGCTGGCCATTTCTGAACGGTTGGTTCGCTTGATGGGTGGGCATATTACCGTGACCTCCCAATTGGGTGTAGGTACCATTTTCAAGTTTAGTATCCCATGCAAAATGGGTAAACAACATACACAGCACCTGAACAGCATTAATATGGGGGCAGTTAAAAACCGGAAAGTACTGGTAGTGGATGACAACGCCGTAAACCGCAGCATACTGGAACAGCAATTGAAACACTGGGAACTGCAGCCAGTGATGCTGCCATCCGCCATTGAGGCGATGCAGTACTTGCACGGCGGCAGCACTGTTGATTTATTGATCACCGATTTGCAGATGCCGGATATGGACGGTGTTCAATTAAGCCTATTGGTTCGTGAAGCAAATCCGCAGTTACCCATCCTATTGCTAAGTTCATTGGGCAATGATATAAAGAAGAAACACCCAGGCTTGTTCACGGATATTATTTACAAGCCCGTAAAGCAGAAGCATCTAAGCCGTACCATATTAAGGGCATTCAACCAGCAGCAAGCGGAACCGGATTTGGCGGCTGCATCCCTGCTGCAAAAGGATTTCGCCACTGTCCACCCCTTGAATATTTTAGTAGCAGAGGACAACGAGATAAACCAGCAACTGATTTTAAAAGTATTGGAAAGGCTTGGTTATGTTGCGGCCCTTGCAACAAATGGCAAGGAAGCAATTCAAATGCAGGAAAGCCACTCGTATGATATGATATTAATGGATGTGCAAATGCCCGAGATGGATGGCTTGGAAGCTACAAGGTATATACGCAAGGAACATACAGCACAGCCGATTATTGTGGCGATGACAGCCAATGCCATGCTGGAAGACCGGGAAGAATGCTACCGTGCAGGTATGGACAACTATATTTCCAAACCGATAAAACTGGATAGCCTTGTGTACCTACTTCAAGAATTAACACATAAGCCAAAGCAATGGCCACATATTTTATAGCAGTTGACTTGTAAGGTAAAGTCTCATCCTTCCCCGCAAAGTCTCCTTGCATTGCTTTGTGAGCACCACGGGACGCTGCGTTCATTAGGTAGATCTCATCCTTAAACCGAAGAGCTCTTCGGAGAAAAAAAATAAATTGGTTCAAGTAACAAGCATGTCTCTATTCTTCATCAGTTGTATTTTTTGTTCTAAAAGACGTGGGTGCAGTGCTTGAAGAACCCTTCAGGCATCTATCCTCAACATTCAGCCATCAAGCATCAACCAAACCTGCTAAACTAGGGAGCAAGTTGACTGGACATGATAATAAATAAAAGGCAAAGCCTTATTTGATTGATTATCGATAATCAATTATACTTACTAGATATAAAACCACAAAACTTAAAAGATAACAACAACTAATCACTTTCGTTTTTCTTCCTCTGTAACTTACGCATCCCGTAACCAATTCCAGCTGCTGCCAAGAGAGACAGACCGCCATCCAAAGGCACATCATCCACATCATCACCAAAGCCTGGCTGTGCATGCAGCCAGGCCGGAAGGCAGAACAATGCAATAGAAAAGAGCAGCAGTATCAAACTTCTATTTGGTTTCATCTTAATTTATTTTGGTTCAATCAAAAAGTAGTTCCCTTAATTCATCAGCAATTATTCCACTATTAATTTAACGGTACTTGTTTTGCTCGCTGAAAGCAACTGAACTGTGTATGGGCCCTTCGCCATACCCTTCAACGGTATGCTTGCCTGTACATCTAAGTCATTGCCTGCATTGACTATTTTAATTAACCTGCCGCCCAAGTCCAGGAACCGCAGGGTTACCATTTCCCTGCTTGGATTATGGAACTTTACGTTCACCATTTCCGATGCAGGGTTGGGTGATATGCTGATGGCTGGTTCTTCAATCAGGGCAATGGCAGCTGCGGTTTTTGAAACAATTTCAAACCGTGCATTACCTGTTGAGCCTGCATCTGCACTGGTTGAAAAAGCATAGCTGGTATTAGTGGCCAGTGGCGTAAACGAACCGGTGAACCTGTCATGCAAGAATAGCTGCCTATTGCCCATATCCCCCATTTCCATAACGGTTAATGTAAAGGACCTTGGCTGGTCGGTAATAAGCCCCAATGGCAGTTTTGTTTCCTGCAGCAGTTCCCTCCTGTCCAATGAAAGTTTAATGCTGTCTGTACTTAAACTGTACAGGCTTACATTGCTGTTCAGTAGTTTCAGCCCATCTACACCCGGTTCCATCCCGCCTTTTTTTCCTTCGATAAAACCAATATGCAGTTCATCCCATACAATGCTTCCATCCTGGCTTTGCAGCTTCAATTTCAGGCTTCCCTTTTCAGTGCCGCTATTCCTGAACAGCTGGTCAGCAGTGGCTGTGCCTACCTTATGGGTTTCCTCAAAAACCATACTGGCTGCTGCGGCAGTTGACTGCACAAAGAATGCTGAATAGGCAGGCAGGTAATAATCCGTGCTAGCCACATCAATGGCTGGTGAATAAGCACCCCTAAGACCCTGGTTCATTTTCCATACGTACACCATATTGCTTGTATTGTTCCTGACTACTTTTTTCAGGTTAATGGCCGAAGCAAAGGGATTGCCCACCAGGTTCCAATTGGCACCTCCAAAATTGAGTGGTACCGTTTGGGTTCCAATATTCAACCTGCCATTCAATGAAAGGGTAGCATCACCTACTGTATAATCACCACCTGCCAGCCCCTGGCCTTTTGCACCACGCACAAATGCCCTGATGCCCTGGTAACTGTTCCATCCATTGGTTAATGCACTGGAATAGTCAAGCCAGCCAGGATCATTGCTGCCCCCATTGCCGCTGGCAGTAATATATCGGAAAACAGAGGGACTATTGGTTGCTGTAGCCGTGAAACCATTTGTGCTACCGCCACTACCAGTAATATCAATGCCATTGGAAGCATGTAGTTGGTTAATGGCAATGGGCTGGTTAAAAGGATGCGACAGGAAACGGAAGGCACGTTTGCTTGGGGCTGCACTTGCCAGGCCTCCTCCTTTTATGTAGCGTTCCACTACAAACCGCCCAGTACCATTGTACACAAATGGATTGCTTACCAATATGGAATCAACCCTTGCCGTTCCTGAATCGGTTGACCGAAGGGTTATACTGTCATTACCCAAACCCAGACTGCCAGACTTAACAGACAGCGTACCGGCAATGCCCAGGTTACCACTTAACTGCGTGCTGCCTCCTTCAAGGGTTAGGTTGTTTAATTGGCTGCCTACAAATGCAGCAGCATTCAGTGTCTGGTTGCTGCCTGCTACTGATAGGGTACCCTTACGGGCATTGACAGTACCATTATTCATGATATCCTTATATATTTTTAGGTTGGCAGCACTGTCCAGCTTCACCAGCCCCCCAGCACCCACGCTAAGCCTTCTACAATAGGCGGTGGAATCAATCACTGGCTGTTTGGCAATGGCAGCAGCCACCACCACACTATCTGCATAAATGGGCAACCTGCCCAGGCTCCAGTTGGCAGCATTCTTCCAGGAACTGTCCACTGCCCCTGTCCATTCATTCATCCTTGCCTGTATATTGGGCCTTATCACTAGGGCTTTTGCAAAGTTGGAACCAAAGTTTTCAATAGGTGCCCAGCCACCAAATGGGGTCCCTGGCCAATAAGTCCAAACGGTTCCTGCGGTAAACCTGTCGGTGGTTTGTGCCACAGCCATGGTGGAGTCAAACTCCATGGCAGCAAACACATAATTGGCATTGCCCGCTAGGTACAATGGCCCATTATGGATGGGTATGGTGGTATAAATGGCACTGTTACTGCTGTACAAAAGCGTATCCGTTACCCCCAACAGGGTGGTTGGCTTGCCCGTACCATCTGTGTTCCAAACTGATACACCGTACCTGACGCCCGTATATCCTTGTGTATAGGTAATGGATATGGATGTTAACAGGGATGGGTTGCTAAAAAAATAAGACTGTCCCAGGAAACCATTCCCGGTAAGGCCTCCACCAATACCCAGTTGCCCACTAATGTTACCCGTATCCCTAGCATAAACGGAATCCGTTATGCTGATTTGGGTAGAGAGCGTGTCATTGCTTGTTCGTTCATCGGTTTGCAACAGAATGGGGAAATACTTGATGGTAAAATTGCCTGTTTGTGTAGGTGTCCAGTTGCCAATAGTATAATCCACTTCTGCATTGGCTGCCATGGAAGCAGTAAGCCCCCCATTGGCCACATGCACCAGGTTGTTAGCCCCATCATAAATATTGGCACTGAGGGTAATACTGTTCAATGCATTTGTACCTAGGTTCTTCAGTTTGCCCCCTAAGGGTACTGTATTGTAGCCTTTGGGAATTTTGGAATAAGGCAATGTGGTGATGGAGATCAAGGAAGCATCATAGTTCAATATTTTCTCCACTGTTATATCATCAATTACCAGCATGAACTTATCGTTTGAATTGTTCCTGAAAGAAATACGCACTGTTTGGCCTGCATAGCTGCTAATGTCAATTGAACGGGCAGTCCAGGCTGTGTTCTCCTCCGGAATGCTGGAGAGCAGGGTGGAATTGGTTATCTGGTTGCCGATGGTGCCGGCTCCTCCAGTGGGTGTGGTTGGTGATACCATGATGCGTACTTCATAGCCATCTTTATAAGTAGCATCGTAGGCCTTGCCCCTCCATTTAAGCATAGTGGTGCCAGTAGCAGGAATGGCGATGGCTGGCGTCCACATCCAGTCATTGGCAACACCCACAGGGCTGTACCAAGAGGTAGAAAATGCACAGGAATCCCCCACATTCCCCCCAAAATCCTCCCGTCTTGTCCATGCATTGTTCACATAGTTCACGTTAGCGGCAGGGGTTCTGTTGTCCACATTACGCAGTAACCAACCTGTTGGGAAGGTATAAGTGCCTGCCCCACCCGCAGTGGGGCCAGCTATATTGTCAAAGGTTTCCTTGAAGATGATCTGGGCATCCATACGGTTGGATACCTGCAGACAGGAAATGAACAAGAGCAGCGGAAGCAGTAGTTTGGTTTTTTTCATGTATTTCCATTAATGGTTAAAAGAATGCTTAATCAATAGCCGCTCAATAGAACCACCAAAGAAGGTTAATTTCCTCTCAAGTATTCCTGGGTTAAATCCGTAATTAATAAATAGTTTTCTCCTGCCAGCTACTTGCCGTTTGGCTAGCGTGGCGATGGGGGTAACGGTGGGTAAAATCTTTTCATCAACTCGGCCCTTGGCCAAGCTTTTCAGTTAGTTGTCATTGGGAGCATTCCCACAGCAACAGTCATTTGCTGCCCTGCAATGCAAATATCATAGTAGGTGCTTTACAAAACAACTTTTAAACATCCTTTTTCGGTTGGCGTTCATTTCTTAATTGTCCCTTAGGGATTGTTTAAATGCTTCACCAACTTTGTTCTCCGCAGCGTCTCCTTGGCTTGCTTTTCGGGCAGCAAGGGACGCTGAGATCAGTAGTTATACCTCATCCTTGCAGCTTGTTAGTATTCGCTTCTCTACCATAGACTAATTAAAGTAACACCGCCCTTGCAGGTGAAAACTAAATATAAAATCATGCTGATGAGCATCTGATTCACGAGTTCGGTTGGTGAAAATTGACAATGCAGCTTTAGCAGTACACCAACCGAGGCGTTCGTTCTTTTTATGCTTTTCGTTTAAGAGTAACACCAACCAACTCCAATATTTTTCTGCCTTCTTATTGCAGCAGTATCTTTTCTGTATGTACAGTATTACTATTGTGTACCCTTATCAGGTACATGCCTCTTGACCATGTAGATGTATTCACTGTATATGTGCCTGTACCGTTTAACTGTTTGGTAAGCAAAGTATGGCCCAGCACATCAGTAATATTGAGCGTGGCTTTACTGCCATTATAGTACAACATAAAATGATCGGTAGCTGGGTTAGGATATACACTGAACAGTGCCTGTACAGCGGGCAATTGTATTTGCCTGATACCGCTGTAAGTATGGTCACCATTCCTATCAACAGCACGTAACCTGTAATACACTGTTTTTATTGGTGCCGGTATACTGCTTAAATTATCCGTAAAACCATAGGTAGACAGGTTGCTGCTATTACCCTTGCTGTTTACCCTGCCTACCGATTGAAAGCCAATGCCATCCGTACTGCGTTCCACTAAAAAGTGTGAACTGTTGATTTCGCTAGCTGTCTTCCATTGCAGCCATGCTGTTTGGGCGGTGGCAAGCTGGGCAGTGAAGCTTAACAAATGCACAGGAACCACAGCTTCGCATCCTGTTGTTTTTTGTGCAATGTGGATGGTGTCGGCATAGCTGTAACCACAATAATCAGCATTTACATAATAGGTACCCAAATTGTAGGCTGTAATGGACTGTTGCCTTTCACCTGTGTTCCACCTATAGTCCTTAAACCCTATGCCAGCATCAAGGGGCATTACGCCGCTGTTGCAGAAACTGGTATCGTTACCCAGGTTAATTTGCTTGGTGGGGCGTACTAAAGCGGTATCCAACTTAACCTGCACCGTTTGTAAGAGCAAGCATTCATGCGGGCTGCTATTGGTGGTGAAAAAGCTGTATAAATTGTAATTGCCTTTCTTGTACACCGTACACTGTGTGCTGCCCCAAATTGCTGAAAAGCTATTGGTTCCATTGATGGAGCCAACTCCCTCAATTGGGTAGTTGGTATTAATTACAAACGAATCGGCACAGGTTATGAATTGGGTTTCATTGATGAATACAGGCCTATAAAAATAAACCGAATCTTCCTGTGTACCGCAGTTGCTGGTATATGCCAATCGGTAACTACCGGGCATGCTAACCTTTACTGTATCTGTTGCAACAATACTGCCATCGGGTTTTGTCCATCTGTACTGCGTAAAACCTGAAGGTGCTTTCAACAGGGAGTCTGCCGGGCTAAGGTTGTTGCAGGCAAACAGTGTATCAAAGGGCAATATATTGGAAGGTATGTTTTTCCATACCCTTACAGAATCCTTATAGGTACAAGTTTCCTTTTCAATGCTGAGCGTGTAAGTGCCTTGATCACCTACAGTAATCGTTTGGGTATTGGCATTGGTACTCCAATGATAATTATCCATACCCGTTGGGCCTGATAGGGTCAATGTATTGCTGCCGCAGATAGTGGTATCGTTCCCTATATTGAATGGTGCAGGCAATTGTTTGAACTGGATGAATGCAGAATCCCTGAACGTGCAGCCGAACTCGTTGGTCAGTTCCACCCAATGCCAACCACTTTCCCAAATACGTTTTTCATAGGATGAAACCTGGTAAGGGTTTGCTGGCGTGACGTTCCAAAGATATGCTGCATAGCCAGTACCGGCAGATAGGATAATAGAGTCCCCTTTGCAGATAGCACTGTCCCTAAGCACATTTACATATTGTGGTGCTGCCGATTTAATGTAGAGCGTATCGTACAGGTCATTGCATGGTGCCGCCCTTTTCAATATCAACGTGTCGGTGCCTGCTTGGGTGAACCGCATATCGGCACTTGAATCAGTAATATGCTGCAGAACATTCTTTCCCCTATGCTGCCAAGTGTACACACCATTGCCCAATTTATTGAATGAGTAAGTAACTACGGTGTCCTGACCGGGTTTCACACAGAGCCTATTGGGGCCATAGATAAAGGGGGCAAAAGAGAACAGTGTTGTTTGCACCAGGTTTTGCAGGCCATACTGCCCAGTTGAAGTATCGGCCAATTTCACCATCGACCTACCAAAATTGCAATCCTTCACATAGTAGGCATTGGGATTGGCAACTACTGATAGATAATTACGGCCAAGCTCCGTGGTGTACAGCATCCCATCGGGTGCCTGCTGTATGCTGCCATACATAATATGCTGCCTGCCACTGTCCACCTTTTGCAGCGATTGATTGATGGCAGTTGTTGAGCCTGCATTCAAATCCCATCTTACCACCATATATGGAAGGGAAACAGTAGTGGTGTACAGGTAGCGGCCATTGGGCGAGAAAGACAGTCCGTAAGGCTGCTTAACAGATGAGTCCTTTAATTTGACAGGGTTGCTTACCTTACCGCTTAGGTCGTCAAAGTCAAAAGCCTCCACCGTACTTTCCTGGTACAGGGCCAAAGCAATCCTTTTACCGGAAATAGTGGCTTTCATTTCACCAATGGCATTGGCTCCAGAACTGTCGGCCGGGTCGGCTGTGGCTTGGTGCACCGTACCCACATGGCTAATAATAGGTGCTGCACTAATGCCTGTATCGCTTACCAACCACGACAGAAAAGCATCGGTACCCCATTCGTGTGCAATAACCCATACACCATTGCCATAACGGTTCTTAACGGCAATTACTTTCTCGGTAACAGGTTTGGCAAGCAACCTATTTTTTTGTGTTACGGCACCATGGCCATTGTCGCCTTGTTTGTCAATAACCGAATAGTACAGGCCGCCTTCATGCGATGCCCCAAAGAAGCTGAAACCACCCACTTCGCCACCTTGCCAATCTGGTGTAAAAAGATAAATATAGCGGTCACTGTTAGGTTTGGGAACAAACAAGGCTGATTGCGTGGTGGTAACAGAGCCATAAAGCTCGTCACCATTAAGCAGCACATTGCCTGTTTGGCAATTACTTACTTTGTTGCCTGCAGAATAATAAAGCGGCGTGCCATTGGCATTGCTAATAACAGCACTACCCTCCACAACTATATCAGGACCAAAGGCAAGCGTACCAATAGGGAATATTGGAAGCGGTGAGTGGATAGGCGTCACCTTACTGCTATCAAAATTCAATCCTGCACCAAAGCCAAAAAACCAGGTATTGTTTTCCTTGCCAGCTTCACGGCAATTGCCCGGCTGTATTAAATGCGGTTGGCTTTCCATGCTGCAAGTGCCGTTGTTGGCAACTAGGGTCACAAGCACTGGCGTATTATTAATGATGGTATAGTTGAAACTGCTGCCCGTACCTGCCTGTATGCCATCCACGTTCCAGCTATAGCTTACCGCTGTTGTAACAGCCTGAAACTGCAATACATCACCGGGATTGTCCAAACTACTGTTGGGGCTTACTGAAAAATTAGGGGGCGTGCCAGCACATTGGGCAAATATGGACTTGCTATAAGTGGCATGGCAACCATTCTGTCCATCCACCACCAATACGGATGCATCAAAATGGTGCTGCTTGGTTATGGTAACCGATGCGGTGGCCTGATTGGAAAAAGATTGGCCGTCTATTGTCCAAAATAGAAGCATATCACTGGCGGGGGTGGGCTGCAGGCTGAATACAGTGGGCAAGCCTGCGGGAATGGTATCCGGAACATTGATAAAAGAACTGCCACTGATGCGGCAAGTGGAGCAAAGACTATTGTCCAACAATAAACTTGCCCTTGCAATGGTAATGGCATTACGCATACGTACTTTTTGCCCCTCGGTAAACTTATCGGGACAGTCCAAACCACTATAATCCATATAATTGGTCAGCATATCTGGTTGGTCGCCCAAGCCCCCCAACAATACTGCACGAAATGGGTTGTTGGTACTGGCATCGGCAGTGTCGCTATTGCAGGAGTTGATACCTGAAAGGCAGTTGGCAAATGTGGCCGTATTGGCATCGGGCGGGGTATCGCAAACCTTGTCGCCATCCTGTTGGCAATCATCGTTTTTGCAGCCACCTTCAAAACTGTGGTAAAGGCCAAGGTAATGCCCCATTTCGTGCACCAACACTTTTAAATTGTTCTTGTTCCCGCTTAAAAAAGAGGCTTCTATCACTATGCCATCATAGTTGGCCCCATGTGCAGAGGGCAGGTAGGCATAACCTGCCACGCCCGGGCCCTGCACCGTACTGTTAATGGAATTGACCACCCATATATTAATATACTTGGTAGCATCCCAATGCATAACGGCTTTTAGTGCATCGTCATCGTTTTCCATCACCATATTGGTTAAGGGGGATACCGTTCTTGTAATACCGTTGGTATTGCTGCTGGCAAGGTTGCGGCCCAAACAAAACATAATCCTTGTGTCAACACCGCCACCCGCATTGAAAGTATTGCTATTGGCAAATGCATCGTTAAGTAGCGAAAGCGAAGTGGTGATATTTGCATCCGGGATATTCTCGGCTCCGTTATTGTGAACAATATGGAATACCACTGGCAATCGGTAAACGGTGGTTAGGTCCACAGTTTGCTGCCTGCTGGTTTGTTTGGACAGTACAGTTTTTTCAAACGCTGCCAATCTTTGTTGCTCTTCCAATGTCTTTGGTTGCACAAAACCACAGGGCATGCTCAATGGCTGCTGGTTGCCCTGCTGTGGGCGTATTACAGGTGAGTAGCTTTGGGCATGCAATACAACAGCAGCCAACAGGAAAACAAAAAACAATCCTGTCTTGGAAAAGATGGGTGTTTTTGCTGGCTTACTAAGGCTGGCATTAAAAGGGGGCATTCTTGGCAGTAGTTTTTATATTGATGAATGGGCCGCAAACTATTCATGCACACTTATCGGATATCGGTTTCTAGCTATTACTGCGTGCATAGACCCCTTGTGGTAACAATATGCTGCTTGATAACAATTTGGCAATGTGATTATTAGAATAATCCAGCTGAACTTATTATAAACGAATGAGCAGTACGCCACATTACCGTTTATGAAAGCTACACCTATATAAAGCCATGGGACGGGAACCTGAAAGGTAAATCCCTGCCTACAGGGGTTACCATACCAAGTCCACATAAAACCCTTTCTGGATGGGTTGGTCTTTTGCGGTAAAAGCAGAAGATCCACTGGGCGAAAAGTACACTGTTTGTTACTTACCGTTATTTAATGCGGATAATATTCTTTGAAGCGTATCCCAGCCATTTCATAACCACGGGGGCTTTCGAATAAAAGCGTGTCCCCAAACACCCTTACATTGTAATAGGTGGATGGTATTCCATTTTCTGTTATAACCATATCGTTTCCTTTAAGGATGTATGGAAGTGATTTTTTATTGCCAAAATGATAAATTGAGTCTTGGGTGATGTCAAAAGTGGGTCTCCCTTTGCTTGCACTACCCCATTGGCCAATTAACGATTTCTGAAGCTCACTTTTTCCTGTTTTGTTTGGCGATGATGGCTTCTCGCTATGGCAGGAAGCAAGAAAGAGAAATAATGTGAAATATTTAAGCATCGTCTAATTTTAGTTAATGTCAAAGCTAAAAGAAAGAACATTGTTGCAGTTCGCTGTTGTTGGCTTTACTGATATAAACCAAATAATTCCTCAAAGCCACCTTATGGTTAAACAAAAAGCCATCCCTATGCAGGGATGGCCAAAATGCTAACTGCGTTTGTTGCTTACTTCTTTCTTATCGCCTTTACCTTCTTCACGCCATACCCCACACCTGCTGCTACCAGCAGGCTCAATCCACCATCAACCGGTACATCCCCACCAATGCCTCCATCATCATCTATGGCCATCGCCTTCAGGGAGAAAATGCAGAGGGCCACAAGCACCATTGCCAGTATTCTATATGATTGTTTCATGTTGTATTTTTTTGCTTTGTTGTTTTATAAATGCCCTATTGCTTCACCAGTTTTTGCACCTGCTTGTTGCCCTTTGCATCAATGGCCTGCAGCGTGTATGTGCCCTTGGCAAGCTTTGCTGTTTTGATGTTGGTAATGCTGCCGTGCACCTGCTGCTGCACAAGCACCTTGCCCTGCATGTCGGTGATGGTCAATGTAAAGCCACCATCCACTACCGGCAGTTCTACGGTTAGGTTATCAGCTACAGGATTAGGGTATGCTGTCATGGTCTTAACGGTAGGCAAAGTAATGGCTGTTGGTACCTGCTTGCTGAACACCACTGCAAACCTTCCGGTGCCTTGAGAAGCTGTCTCAGCTGTATTCACCGTGAAAGGATATCCCTTCGCATCGTTCATTAGCTGAACAGTACCGGTATAATGATCTATCAAATAGATTTTTGTGTTGCCGACACTAACCAGTTCATCAAAATCATAGAAGCTCAGTTTAAATGAACCGCTGGTGCTGCTTATTACATTCAGGCGAACAGTGTCATTGCTGAAATTGATGTTCCTGGTATTGGATGCAAGGCCATTACCAGCTTTCATTGATTTGAGGTTCTGGGTACCGCTATTGATGGATACCACATCCCCATTGTTCAGTTGATCGTTGGATGCATTGTTCACAAACTGCAGCATGATCTCGTCTGCCTTGCTGCCATTGGGCAATAGGTAACCAATCCTCAACCTGTTGGGGTTAAGTGCTGTCCTGAAATAACCGGTGTTGGTAGTGGATGATTTCTGGGATTCATTGAAAGCCAGGTTGCTGATGTCGGCCCCGGCAACTGTTCCCTGTACAAAGAATGCCTGGCCATTGGCAATCACATCACCAGTGGCATCGCTTAGCCCTGTATTGCCACCAGTCCATGTAACACCGTTCCAATAAGCATAGTTGCCCACCGTATTGCCAGGTGCAAATAAGGCGTAGGTATTGTTGATCTTGGTGCCGTTATCAGACCTTAACTTGGAGAAGCTGATCTCACTTGGATAAGGGTTACCGATCAACAGGTAATTATCGTTGGCCACTGTAGCATTGCCATTGTTAGGATAGCTAATGGTAAAGCTGCCCATGTTCTTGCTGGCATTGTTTAGCACCCCTGTTGAACGCATGGTTACTGCTGTTACTGTATTTACTGTTCCATCCAGTAATGAACAGCCCGTGCTCCTTGGCCCACGGATATTCATCCTGTAACCAGTGCCCGGTGCAAGGCTTACAGCATTGGTACCTCCTATGCTGGTCCACCTTGTGTTCACGGCCTTTGCCCCATCATATACATACATACTGGCTGCATTGGTTAGCGTGGCATCAAAGCCATTACCATGTGCTGTAAGTGTTGGGCAAACAGTTCCGCCCGTTCCTGTACCTGTTATATGCACCTGCTGCTGCCATGCACTGCTGATGAGTTGGGTAAAGGGTGATGCCACAAAACTATAGGTCCTGGCTGCCTTTGCAGGTATATAGCGTTCCTGGGTAACATTACCCGTGATGGTGCCTGCATTAAAGGAACCATCGATCTCGGCAACTCTTGCAGTACCCGAAGCATTGGATGCCAACACTAAGTGGTCACCCGTAGCCAGGTTGCCCGACCGTAAGGAAAGGATACCGGTAACAGTGGTTGTTCCACTAGTTATCGTAACACCGCCGCCACTATTGGCTGTAACCAGGTTTTCTATGGTGCCCGTACCTGCAATGGCCTGCGGCACAAATCCCTGCAAAGCAATATTGGCACCTCCAATAAGGCCATTGTTCACCAGGTTACCCAACAGGTCCGTAGCAAAGCCGCCATTGATCCCAGTGGTAAGGGTACCATTGTTGGTAAAGCTTCCATCCATTAAGAACACGCCTGTACCTGCATTGGATAAAGTGGCCCCGCTGTTGATGGTCAGGCTATTGATGAAAGTGGATGAAGTGCCAATAATGGAAGGACTGTTGGGAGTCCCTGCAGGGACCACCACATCGTCGGCTGGGTCGGGAACTGCATTCGTGTTCCAGTTGCTGGCCGTGTTCCAAGCTGTACTCGTTATGCCCGTCCAAGTGGCTGTACCCCTTGTAACAGTAATCGTATATGTCTTTATCGTTGTGCCATCCTGTGCGGTAACCTTCACCTCAATGGTATTGCTGCCCACATTCAATGATAAAGCAGAAGATGGACTACCGCTTGTTACTGTTGCAAAGCCTCCACTGTTTACCTGCACTTGTATGGTTGCAGTTGCATCTGCTGTTGTTGGCGTTACCGTAACGCTTGTTACTGCATGGCTTACACTGTCGGTATAAGCTGTTGTTGCTGCTGCAAAGTTCGGGGAGGGTATGCCTGCACTGATGCTCAATGCCGATAGGTTGGCATTGGTAGAGGCAAATACCTCATCCGCTCCCATATCTGGTGTGCCCGCATTTCTTGTGTCACCGTCATAATCTATGGTTACTCCTGCTATGGGCATGCCCATAGCATTCACCGGAGATGATAGGGGTATGTGCAGGTCAAGCGTTGCTGAAGTTCCATTGGGAACCTTTAAAAGTGGGTCTGCAGAGAGGCTATGTACATCCTGCCCTATTGCTCCTTGCCAAGCTGCAAGGTTGGCAATATCAGCATTATTGTAAGAGCCCAATACCCCACCCGTACCGGATACATAGTAATCATTATAGTCAATGGTTAACCCTGTTGGGTTGGTACCAGTACCACCTACAATCACCGCATAGTGCTTGCCTGTACCGGATGCATTGCTGCGGGCATTCTGGAAGATATTGTTGCGGAAATTCCTGGTATTGCCCGTAACGGTGCTGTAGAAAGCGTATGAACTAAAAGTGCTGGTAGCCACATTGCTGCCACCGATATACACACTGTTATAGTAAAAATTATTCGTGCCTTGGTTGTCAAAAATGCCGTATATAGTAAAACCATTGGTTAACGATGCACCAGTAGCATCAAGTCCCAGCCTTATCATATTGTTCCTGCAATCAGCAACAGTGGTGCCACCCAATAGATAGATACCCAAAATGCCGCTACCCACTCCAGTGACAGCGGAAAGCGAATGGATGAGGTTCCTTTCCACCAGGCTGCCGGCAGCCCCATTGAACTGGATACCCACAACACTTCCTACGGAAGATAACGAAAGACCATAAATGGTATTTTGTGAAACGGTATGTGCAAAGGAAGCCGAGCCTATATTGATTCCATAAACACGCACTCCTGCACTGGCCATATTCCGGACGGCATTGGAAATAAGGGTTGCAGCCGAACTGGCCGTGTACATACCATAAACACTAACTGTACCTGTTGCAGACAATGAAATGGAGCTGGCCACCGGGCCGCCAATAGTATTGGCATTGGCTGTCCAAGCACCGCTGCCTCCCTGACGGATGCAAAAAAGGGAATGGGTGCCTGATGAAGCATTGGTAAAGGATATACCACCAATGCTATTGCTGCTGGAGGTCCAGGGATCGTTGCCCAAGTTGTAGATGCCATATATTTCTGTATCTGCATTGGTATTGGTGGAGAACAGCAGCGAACCTGTAGCCGATTGGCTGCCAATGGTATTGGAACTAACAATGCTTGCTCCATTAACGACCATGATGCCAGTGAAAGGATTATTAATAGCAGTACCGCCCGTACCAACACCCGTTAAGCTTACCGAAGCAATGGTATTGTTGGAAATTGTGTTGGTGGCACCACCAGGTATGGCATTGATGTAAATACCAATAAAACGGCCTGTGGCACCCGTAAGGTTATAAATGCCTGTTTGTGTACTGCTGGCATAACCAATTGTATTGCCCGTAACGCTGGCACCCTGCATACCGTTTCCCACAGCGTTTGAAAGCAGGATGGCAATATTGAGTGTACTGGCTGTAAAAGTACGTGTGGCCGTTTGATAAAACCTGTTATTGGTGATGCTCCAAGTATTGCAGCCCGTATTGGTACTAACGCCAAAACTGCCAACTGCATCATTGAAATAGTCAAATATATTGTTGTTGCTGATGCTGATGCCGCTGTTGCCAATGGCGGCAGTACCACTGGAACCATTACCATAAATACCTGTCACGGGCAGATTAGACCCAGATGGGCCAATGTTGCAGTTGGAGATGGTATTGTTGTCGTTACCGTTGGCTGTAACAAGGTCCGTGGAAAAGAAGACAGTACCTCCATCAATCTGGGCTATAGTAGATCCCTTGATGGAACAGTTGGTAATGGTATTGCCCGTGGCACCGTTAATGAAACGGATGGTGGAAGTGCCACCTGTAGCCGATACCGTTGTGTTCTCAATGGCCAGTGCATTGCCGCCTGTATTCAATCCATCAATGGTTACATGGTCTGCACCGTTCAAATCTATTAATGGAGTTCCTGCTGCCATGGCACCACTGATGGTACGTGAGCCGCCACCACTTGGTTGAATGGACAGGGATGCCCAGTCACCTGCTCCCAATGTAGCCGTGCTGGTTTCCGTTGTGCTGCCACTAATATTGATCAGGATGTTGGCCCCTGTTTGTACCGTGCCTATGGCGGTAAACGCTGCGGCCAAGCTGGAATAATCACCATTGCCCGTAATGGCACCACTAACTATCAGTTGCAACCTTGTAACGGTAATGGTATAGATGGTGCTGGTTAGCCCATCGGCTGAAATGGCCTTTACCTCAATGGCATTGGTACCAAAGTTAAGGCCCAATGCACCTGATGGGCTGCCACTGGTTACTGCTGCATAGCCCCCGCCGTTTACCTGCACCTGTACCGTTCCTGCTGGATCGGTCAAAGTGGGTGTTACCGTTATGCTGCTGGTGGCACTGCCCACATTGGCCGTATAGCTCATGGTTCCCGTAACAAAGCTGGGGGATAAGGTACCCGAACTGATGGTAAGTGCAGATAGGTAGGTACTGATTTCATCTGCTCCCATGTCCACACTGGCATCCCTTGGTTCACCATCCAGGTCATAGGTTATTCCGGCAATGGCCATGCCCTTTGTTTTCATGGGGGAGGTGGACAGTATATGCAGGTCAACAGTGGCAGCGTTACCGTTGGGCACCTTGAACTGGGGATCGGCAGAGAGGCTGTGTGCATCCTGCCCCACGGCAGTTTGCCAGTCTGCAAGATTGGCCACATCCCCATTATAATAGCCCAATACGCCACCAGTTCCGGTTGCATAATAATTGTTGTAGTCCATGGTCAAACCAGTGAGGCTGCTACTGCCGTTTACCTTCACTGCATAGTGCTTGCCTGTGCCCGATGCATTGCTGCGGGCATTCTGGAAAATATTGTTGCGGAAGTTCCTGGTACTGGTGGTTAACGCACTGCTAAAAGCATAAGAATTGTCCGTGCTAGCAGCAACATTGCTGCCACCGATATATACACTGTTATTGTACAGGTTACTACTGCTGGATGTCCCATCATATATACCAGAAATGTTAACACTCTGTGTCATGGATGCCCCATTGGCATCCAGTCCCAGCCTTACCGTATTGTTGGCATAAGTAGCTGTGCCACCGCATTGCATGCCTACAATGATGGCGAGCGAACCGGTAATGTTAAGGGAATGGACAGCATTCCTTTCCACCAGACTGCCAGCAGAACCATTAAAATCAATGCCTATGATTTGGGCATTACTGTTCGTAACGGTAAGTGCATAAACGGAATTTTGTGAAAGGGTGGATACCCCACTACCACTGATACCGGTCATGATTGTACCTGAAGCATTGGAAACCATGTTGCTGATGGTATTGGAGCCAAGCAGTCCCGTGGTGCCGGCCATGCCCCAAACGCCTTGGCTTGTACCTGTTACAACCAATGATACATTAATGGAATTGGGCACTGTGCCGCCGATTGTATTATAGTTGGCCGTCCACTCACCGGTACCTGCCTGCCTGATACCGTACAATGTATGTGCACCCGAGGCTGCTGAATTGCTAAAGGATAGGCCCCCAACGGTATTGCTATTGGCCGTCCATGCATCGGTACCCCCATTGTAGATACCATATACATGCATGCTACCTGTACTATTGGTAGAGAACACCAATGAATTGGTTGCCGATTGGCTGCCAATGGTATTGGAACCAATAACGGACAGTCCATTGGTGGCCATGATGGCCGTGAATGGACTGTTGGTTGTAGTGCCACTGGAACTAACCCCTGTAAGGCTTACGGATGCAATGGTATTACTGGAAATGGTATTGCTGCTACCACCTGTTATGGCTGTTAGCAGTATGCCCACAAACTTGCCCGTGCTGCCCGTAAGGTCATAAACACCAGTTTGCGAGCTGCTGGCATAGCCAATCGTATTGCCCGTAATGGTAGCTGCCTGCATGCCACTGGTGGCCGTGCTTGCCAATAACCAAATGGCCGAATGCTGTGCACCTGTGGTCCATGTTCTGGTGGCCGTTTGGTAAAACCTGTTATTGGTAATGCTCCATGTATTGCAGCCTGCATTGGTATAGACGCCTGCACTGGTGGTGGCAGCACCAAAATAGTCGAAGATATTGTTGTTGGTAATAACGGTGCCGCTGTTGCCAATAGCTGCATTGGTAGTGGAACCATTGCCATAGATGCACTTGGTGGGCAGGTTGGAACCAGAAGGCCCAATATTGCAATTGGAAACAGTATTGTTGTCATTGCCCGTGGTAGTACCTGTGGATAAGAAGATATTGCCACCATTGGTACCCACTGCTCCAGAAAAGGACCCTTTGATGTAACAGTTGGTAATGGTATTGTTCAAGGCATCATTGATGAAGCGGATGGTGGAAGTGCCTGCCGTGGCTGAAACCGTTGTGTTCTCAATGGTCAGTGCGTTGCCGTCCGTGTTCAACCCATTAATGGTTACATTGTCTGCACCGCTTAAATTGATCAATGGGCTGCCTGCTGCCATGGCACCGCTAATGGTCCTTGCTGCCCCACCGCTTGGCTGTATGGACAATGATGCCCAGTTGCCTGCTCCTAAAGTAGCCATAGTAGTTTCCGTAGTGTTACCTGCAATGTTGATCAGTATATTGGCCCCTGGCTGTACTGTTCCAATGGCAGTAAACGCTGCTGCTAATGTGCTATAATCACCATTGCCAGTAATGGCACCACTAACTATCAGTTGCAACCTTGTAACGGTAATGGTATAGATGGTGCTGGTGATCCCATCGGCTGAAATGGCTTTTACCTCAATGATATTCACACCCATGTTCAGGCTCAACACACCCGATGGGCTGCCACTGGTTACCGTTGCATACCCACCATTGTTTACCTGCACCTGTACCGTTCCCGCAGGATCGGTCAAAGTGGGTGTTATCGTTATGCTGCTGGTGGCATTGCCCACATTGGCCGTATAGCTCATGGTTCCCGTAACAAAGCTGGGGGATAAGGTACCCGAACTGATGGTAAGTGCAGATAGGTAGGTACTGATTTCATCTGCTCCCATGTCCACACTGGCATCCCTTGGTTCACCATCCAGGTCATAGGTTATTCCGGCAATGGCCATGCCCTTTGTTTTCATGGGGGAGGTGGACAGTATATGCAGGTCAACAGTGGCAGCGTTACCGTTGGGCACCTTGAACTGGGGATCGGCAGAGAGGCTGTGTGCATCCTGCCCCACGGCAGTTTGCCAGTCTGCAAGATTGGCCACATCCCCATTATAATAGCCCAATACGCCACCAGTTCCGGTTGCATAATAATTGTTGTAGTCCATGGTCAAACCAGTGAGGCTGCTACTGCCGTTTACCTTCACTGCATAGTGCTTGCCTGTGCCCGATGCATTGCTGCGGGCATTCTGGAAAATATTGTTGCGGAAGTTCCTGGTACTGGTGGTTAACGCACTGCTAAAAGCATAAGAATTGTCCGTGCTAGCAGCAACATTGCTGCCACCGATATATACACTGTTATTGTACAGGTTACTACTGCTGGATGTCCCATCATATATACCAGAAATGTTAACACTCTGTGTCATGGATGCCCCATTGGCATCCAGTCCCAGCCTTACCGTATTGTTGGCATAAGTAGCTGTGCCACCGCATTGCATGCCTACAATGATGCCGAGCGAACCGGTAATGTTAAGGGAATGGACAGCATTCCTTTCCACCAGACTGCCAGCAGTACCATTAAAATCAATGCCTATGATTTGGGCATTACTGTTCGTAACGGTAAGTGCATAAACGGAATTTTGTGAAAGGGTGGATATCCCACTACCAACGATACCGGTCATGATTGTACCTGAAGCATTGGAAACCATGTTGCTGATGGTATTGGAGCCAAGCAGTCCCGTGGTGCCGGCCATGCCCCAAACGCCTTGGCTTGTACCTGTTACAACCAATGATAC
>Ga0247739_10000068_pt1 | contig 37433 bp, 35 predicted proteins | sample UWRJL058202B2_FD_180943 | JGI IMG/M metagenome (GOLD analysis project Ga0247739, IMG submission 180943) | Plant litter microbial communities from Arlington Agricultural Research Station in Wisconsin, United States - UWRJ-L058-202B-2 | ecosystem: Environmental > Terrestrial > Plant litter >...
GTCGCCGAGGCCCTGGCCGTGCCGACGGCCGATCTGCGCCTGTTCGGCAAGCCCGAGGCCTTCGAGCGGCGACGCATGGGCGTGGCCACGGCGCGTGGCGCGACGACCGACGAGGCCCGCGACCGGGCCCGCGAAGCCGCCGGCAAGGTCAGGCCGGTTCGAGGATAGGCTCAGGTTCGGACGCCGTAGCCCGCCCCAGAAGCGCGATGACAGCCGCACGCAGCGTCGGATCGCGACCCTGCCTCAGTTCTTCCAGCGTCGGCGCCGTGACCACGTCCGGTGTCACGCCGCTATGCTCCAGCGTGACCCCGGCTGCGGTGCGGAAGCTGCGGATGCCGATGCTGAGCATGCCGCCGTCCGGCAGGTCGAAATGGCGTGAGGCGACCACCGCCCCGGCCGATTTCGAGCCGACCACCGGACCGCGCCCGCTCTCCTGAATGGCGGCGGCGAACAGCTCGGCGGCGCTGGCGGTGCGCCCCGAGATCAGGACGGCCAGCTTACCGGTCCAGGGCGTGCGCCAACGGCCGGTCTTGCGCACGCCACCGAAGATGGGGCCGGAATCGACGATCCCATAGGCGGTCGGCTCGGTGAAGAAGGGCGACAGGATGCGTCGGAGCTCCCAGGCGTCTCCGCCGCCGTTGCCCCGAAGATCGATGATGATTGCAGGCGGCGGATCGGCCTGGGCGGCGGCCAGCTGGGCCTGTACCCACTCGCGGCTAGGGCCGTCGAAGCTATTGAAGGTGATCACCAGCACGCCCTCGGGCGTGTGTTCGACATAGCCAACTTCACGCGGCAGGGGCGCGGCGGCGAAGGTCGCGAGGTGCGACTGGTCCCGGGCGTCGGTGAAGCCCCACTGATGTTCGCCCTCCAGATAGGAGCCCGTCAGGACGAAAGGCTCGCCGTCGACAGTGTCGACACGCCAGCCCGGCTGAAGCCCCGCCTTCGCCGCCGGACCGTCGGGCCGCACCCGGTCCACGACGAAGCCGCCGCCCGCCCCTGCCAGAGAGAAGCCGAAATCCAGCCCCTCGCCCAGACGGCGCTGGCGGGTCAGGCGGTTCGCGAAAGGCCGGGTGGCGTTGGTGTGCTTGTCGCCGAGCTCGGCCAGCACGCCATTCAGGCCGCGATAGAAGCCGACCTCATCCGGACTGGCGACGACCTCGTCGCGCTTTTCCGCCGCCTGGGCGAGCCAGTGGGGCCCGCGTTCCTCGCGCTGATAATGCTGCTCGGACACCGCCTCGACGACGAGGTCATAGACTTTGGCGTTCAGCGCCAGCCGTTCGGGCGAGGCGTCGGCGACGGCGGCGACCTCGGGCACGCGTCGCTCGTTGGCGCCGGGCAGGGTCGCGCAGGCCCCAAGCAGGACCAGCGCCATGCCGAGGGGCGCGGCCAGTCGCTTCGAAAGAGTGGAAAGTCGCCCGTGCATGGGCTCAGGCTAGAACGGCGACGCCTGCACCGACAAGGCCCGGACCGCGCCGCCGCCAGCCGTGACGTCACGCTCTCGCAGGGTGGCCAGCGCGGCGTCGAGCGCGGGATCGGGCGCCGCGGCGGAGGCCGGCTCATCCGCCTCGGCGACGGCGACGTCGGGGGCGACGCCGCGCTTCTCCAGCCGGATCCCGCCACGGGTGACGAAGTCCGAGCGGCTGAGGGTCAGTCGACCGCCGTCGGGCAGCCGGCTGTCCTGGGAAATGAGAACGGCGCCCGCGGTCTTCTCGCCGACGATGACCGCTCGCCCGGCTTCCTGAAGGGCGGCGGGAGTCAGTTCGGCGGCGCTGCGGCTGGAGCGATCCACGAGAACGGCGAGGGCGTTGGAGGCCGGGGCCTCGAGGGTCCCGCAGCCCGGCTGGACCCGCAGCGTGAAAGCGCGGCCGCTGCGCGAGGTGCGCGTGGCCCATACCTGCCGATCCGGCAAGAAGCATGACAGGACCGCATCAGCCTCCATCAGCAGACCGCCCGGATTGGCGCGCAGGTCGAGAACCACGTCGGTGTCGGCCGGCAGATCGGTCAGTTGGTCGCCCATCCAGTCGCCGAGGCCGGGCTCGAAACCCTCGACCCGCAGCACCAGAACCCCGGGGCGCGACCGGTCGGCGACGAAGGCCGGCAGGGCGTCCATCTCGCGCGGGATCACCGTCACGTCGTGCCGGGCACCGGCGCTGTCGATGAACCGCAGGGCGATGGCCTGGCCGTCGATGACGTCGAGGTCCGGGCTCCACCCATTGTCGTCCGGACGCAGCCGCCAGCCGACGCGAACGCCCGCCTCCTCGGCCGGAGAGCCCGCGCGAACGCGCTCGATCCGATAGACGCCGTCGTTCTCGGGATAGAGGGTCACCCCCATGACGGGGTGGCGCTCGCGCAGCAGGTCCTGTCGCCGCACGGCGGCAGGGGGCGCAACGCCCGCGTGATCGTCGTTGAGCAGATCCAGCATCCGGTCGAGGACGCGATACAGGGCGCCGTCGCCCGTCGCGGCCAGGGCCTGGGGCCGATAGGTCGCGCGCACCGCGCGCCAGTCGAGACCGTGGATCGAGGGGTCGTAGTAGTCGCGCTGAACCTCGCTCCAGACCTGATCGAAGACCCTCTGGTTCATGCGGGCCCGATCGCGGTCGGGCCTCGATGAGGGAGCGGAAACCGGCGGGGGGGATGCGGTCGGAATCGGGTCGTCGCCCGCGCGCACCGGGCCGACCGTGAGCAGGCTGAGCGCTGCCACCGCCGGAATCAGCCGCCGGTACAAAGCCTTGCCGTAAGGGCCCTGACCAGGAAAAGGGGTGGCGGAGATCATCTCCGCCACCCTATGCCGCGAATGCGGCGCTTCTCAAGCGCGATGCCGAAGTTGTCAGTCAGCGCCCTGGCCGGCAGGTGCGGTCATCCGGCGGGTGAAGACGTGGACGCCGCCGCCCTCGCCCTTCTCACCGCTTTCGATGAAGCCGGAGTGATCCGCGTCGGCGCGTTGGAAGGCTTCACGCAGAGGCGCCAGGAACTCTTCCTCGCTGACCTTGCCGTCGTGGTCCTTGTCCAGATCGCCGGGGCCTTCGCCGCCGGGACCGCCGATGCGGTCGATCTGGATGCGGGCGCCGGGCGGCGGCGGGGGCAGGTCACCGTCAGGGCCATCACGGCGGATCACGACCACCCGACCGTCGCCGCCCATCTGGCCATTGAACAGCGCGCCTTCCGGACCGCCGCCGACGTGAACGCGCACCGGCCCATGGCCCGGGCCGCCGGGACCGCCCGCGCCACCGAGCACGGTGACGGCCGCGGCGCGGCCCTCGGCGAACTCCTCGGTGGAGATCTTGCCGTCATGGTTCTTGTCGAGGAAGTCGAAGGCCTGGGTCTGGGGCGCGGTGAACTCGTCGCGGGTGACGAAGCCGTCACCGTTCTTGTCGAGCGCCGGACCGCGCGGACCGGGTCCGTCCGGACCACCGGGGCCGCCCAGGGTGAAGACACGGACTTCCTGATGGACCCCCTCGGCGGGGGCGGGCGGCGTTTGGGCGGCGTCAGGACCGGCGACGATGCCGGCGAGGATCATGGCGATAAGCATTCGTGAGTGTCTCCGTTCTGGACGCCGTCATCGACCATGTTTGGCTTGCACCCATATTTCAGAACCGCATGGATTTGTTTCATCGCTGCAATGATGCGATGCATCAGCATCGGCATAAGGCGGCCATGCTTATGGAAATCCCCTCCCGTATCCTTGTCGTCGATGACGACCCCGGCATCCGCGAAGTGCTCTGCGACTACCTCGGTCAGCATGGCTATGAAGCCAGCGGCGCCGCTTCCGCCTCGGAGATGGACCGCGCGCTCGCCGCCGCCTCCATCGATCTGATCGTGCTCGATCTGATGATGCCCGGCGAAGACGGCCTGTCGGTCGTGCGCCGGCTCGGCGGCAACGGTCCGCCCATCGTCATGCTCAGCGCCATGGGTGAGGACACCGACCGGATCGTCGGGCTGGAACTGGGGGCCGACGACTATCTGGCCAAGCCCTGTAATCCGCGCGAACTGCTGGCCCGCGTCCGCGCCGTGCTGCGGCGCCCGCGCGACGAGGAGCTCCCCACCGGCGGCCCGGCGCTGACCTTCGCCGGCTGGCGCCTGGACCTGATGCGGCGCGAACTGACCCGGCCGGATGGCATGCTGGTCGGGCTGTCGGGAGGCGAGTTTGCGCTTCTGAACGCCTTCGCCGAACGGCCGGGCCGTATCCTTACCCGCGACCAGTTGCTGGAAGCCGCACGCGGCGCCGAGGCCGACGTCTTCGACCGGGCCATGGACGTGCAGATCAGCCGACTGCGCAAGAAGCTGGATGACGGTTCGGGCCTGGAGATGATCCAGACGGTGCGTGGCGAGGGCTATCGCTTCGACGTCAAGGTGACCCGCCGGTGAAGCGACCCTCATCGCTGCCGGTGCTGGTGTCCGTCGGGGCGCTGGCCGCCCTGGCCGTCGTCATGTCGCAGGCGGTGGCCTTCGCCGTCATCCTGCTGGCGCCCGAACCGGCTCCGGCCGGATACAGCCTCGCCTCGGCGGCCGCCGCCCTGCAGGGCCAACCGGCGAAAACGAGTGATGGCCGAAAGCTCGAGCGCAAGATTAATGATCGGCCCATCGCGGTCGACGCCGGCAATGACCGGCGCCCGAACGACCCGCTGGGCGCCTTCGTCGCCGCTGGCCTGGCGCAGCGGCTCAAGACGCCGGTCGAGAATGTGCGCGTCCGGATCGAACACCGCGGACCGCCCTTTGGCATGGGTCGCCGCAGAAAGGGACCGGGCCCCTTCGCCGGTCCTGGGCCGGGTCCGGGGATGGGACCGGACGGACGTCCGGCCTTCGCAGGCAGCCAGACCAGTTTCGTTTTCGTGCGACCCGACTTCCAGCGACCCGACGGGCCGCCTCCTCCCAGTCCTGGCGATCAACCACCTCCGCCCCCGCCGGAGAGCGACGCGGCCTCGGCCACCACGGCGGAGGTTTCGACCCACGTCACCATTCGCCGCCAGGGCGCCGGGGCGATCGAGACCACGCGCCAGTTCAACATTATCGCCGACCGGCTGAACTTTGACCCCTTCTCCGCCTCGGTGAAACTGCCGGACGGCAGGTGGGCCACGGTCGAGCCGCCGCGCAGTCTGATCTCGCCCTGGCAGGCGCGGCTGCTGATGTCGCTGCTGATCTCGATGGCGATCCTGGCGCCGATCGTCTGGCTGCTGGCGCGGCGACTGACACAGCCGATCCGGGTCTTCGCGGAGGCCGCCGAAAGGCTGGGCGCCGATCCCGACGCGGAACCGCTGAAGCCCACCGGCCCGACAGAGGTGCGCACCGCCATCGGCGCGTTCAACGACATGCAGGCCTCGCTGCGCGATCACATGCGCAAGCGGACCCAGACCATCGCCGCCATCGCCCACGACCTGCGTACGCCTCTGACGCGGATACGCTTCCGGGTCGAACAGGCGCCGCCGAAGCTGCGCGACCGGATGGTCGCCGATGTCGAGGAGATGGACGCCCTGATCGGCCAGGCCATGGCCTTCGTCCGGGGCGAGACCCAGGCCGACCGGCTTGAACCGCTGGATCTGGACGCCCTGGCCCGTCACTGCGCCATGGGCTTTTCGGAGACAGGCGCCGCCGTGACCTTCGACGGCGGCCACGCACTTCCGGTCGAGGGCGATCCCGCAGCCCTGCGTCGGGCCGTCGCCAATCTGATCGAGAACGCGGTCAAGTTCGCCGACGCCGCCCGGGTCCGCACCTTTCTGCTGGACGATCAGGCCGTGATCTCGGTCGAGGACGACGGCACGGGCCTGCCCGAGGAAGAGCTGGAGACGGTGTTCGAACCCTTCGCGCGCGGAGAGCGGTCGCGCAATCGCGAGACCGGCGGCGCGGGCCTGGGCCTGTCGGTCGCCCGCCAGGCGGCACGGGGCGCCGGCGGCGACGTCACCCTGATCAACCGGCCCGAAGGCGGGTTGACCGCCCTGATGGTCCTTCCCCTGAAGACGGAGACGGTTTGATGCGCGCCTTCACGACGGTCCTGCTCCTGCTGGCGATCGCGCCGGTTTCCGCCTTGGCCCAGACGCAAGGATCGGCTGCGGGTTCGGCGACCGCGCCCTCGATGGCTACCCGCGCGCCCCCGCGAGACGGTTCAGGCCGTGGCGACGCGGATCCGCGATCTCTATTTCGATCCTCGCCGGGCCGACGAGATCGCCAAGGGGCTGGAAGCCGCCGCCGCGGCGGGAGAGTTCGACGCCCTGACCGATCCGCGCGATCTGGCGACGGCTCTGACCACGCGGCTCCGCCCTCTCGACGGGCATTTCAACGTGGTCTTCGATCCCCGGCTCGTCGACGAACCGCCCATGCGCGGTCCCGTACCGGGCCCGCAGGGCGGCCCTCCGGCCGGCCCTCGTCCGGTGAACCCGGGCGAGGCGCGTGGCCACTACGGCTTCCGGGGCGTCCAGATCCTGCCGGGCAACATCGGCTATATCGACCTTCGCCAGTTCTCCGAGATCGACTTCAGCGATCCGAAGGATCCCGCCCGGGCTGCAGCGGATTCAGCGCTCAACTTCATCGCCGGGACCGATGCGGTGATCTTCGACCTGCGCGACAACGGCGGCGGCGCGCCGTCCATGGTCGGCTATCTGACCAGCGCCTTCACCCCGGCCAACGCCCCGATCTACAACGTCTTCCACAGCCGCGAAGGGACCCGGAGCGAGGCGCCCGAGGTTTATCACGCGGACCCGCGCCTGACCGTGCCGGTCTATATCCTGATCAGCGCCCGCAGTGGCTCCGCCGCCGAAGCCTTCCCCTATACTATGCAGGCGGCGCAGCGCGCGGTCATTGTCGGAGAGGCCAGCGGCGGCGCGGCCAATCCCGGCGGCATGGTTCCGGCCGGCGCGGGCTTCGCGGTTTTCGTGTCGCGGGGTTCGCCCATCAATCCGGTCACCGGCGGCAACTGGGAGGGCTCGGGCGTCAAGCCGGACGTCGCCGTGTCGTGGGACAAGGCGCTGGACACGGCCCAGACCCTGGTGCTGGAGAAGATCATCGCCGCCGACGCCGGGCGCACCGACGCCGTCTGGGCGCTGGAGGCCCTGCGCTCACAGGACCTGTCCGCCGAGGTAGCGGGAAACCTGCCGGACTATGTCGGCGCGTATGGCGACCGGGCTGTCTCCGTCGAAGGCGGGCGGCTGAAGGTGGTGGCGGGCCGTCGCCCCCCGGTCCTGCTCGCGCCCCTGGGCGACGACCTGTTCACCGTCGTGGGCGACCCGGGTCGGCGCTATCAATTCCTGCGCGGCGACGACGGCAAGATCATGGGCTTCGAGGCCATCGGCGTCGGCGGCCCGCCCCAGAGGGTCCGCCGCACCGCCTGACAACGGTTTCCGCGACATCAAGCGTCACAGTTCATCACGCGATGTTACGCCCGCGGGGTTGATCCTCGCGCTTGAGAGCCCCATTGAAGCGCCAACTATAAACCACCGCTTCAGGAGCCCGCCCATGACCCTTCGCGTCGCCATCAACGGCTTCGGCCGCATCGGCCGCCTCGTCCTCCGCTCGATCGTCGAGCATGGCCGCACGGATATCGAGGTCGTGGCGATCAACGACCTGGGTCCGGTGGAAACCAACGCCCACCTGTTCCGCTATGATTCGGTGCACGGCCGCTTCCCCGGCACGGTCACGACCGGCGAGGACTGGATCGACGTCGGCACAGGCAAGATCAAGGTCACGGCCGAGCGCGACCCGGCCAAGCTGCCGCACGCCGAACTGAACGTCGACATCGCGTTCGAGTGCACCGGCATCTTCACCTCCAAGGACAAGGCCTCGGCCCACCTGACCGCCGGCGCCAAGCGCGTCCTGGTCTCGGCGCCCGCCGACAACGCCGACAAGACCATCGTCTACAAGGTCAACCACGAGACGCTGACCGCCGACGACATCATCGTCTCCAACGGTTCGTGCACCACCAACGCCCTCGCTCCGGTCGCCAAGGTCCTGCACGACCTGTTCGGCATCGAGCGCGGCTATATGACCACCATCCACTCCTACACCGGCGACCAGCCGACGCTGGATACGATGCACAAGGATCTGTACCGCGCCCGCGCCGCCGCCCTGTCGATGATCCCGACCTCGACCGGCGCCGCCAAGGCCCTGGGCCTCGTTCTGCCGGAACTGAAGGGCAAGCTGGACGGCTCGTCGATCCGGGTCCCGACCCCGAACGTCTCGGTCGTCGACCTGAAGGTCGTCGCCTCGCGCGACGTCACCGTCGAGGAAATCAACGCCGCGCTGCAGGCCGCCGCTGACGGCCCGATGAAGGGCGTTCTGGCCACGACCATCGAGCCGCTGGTCTCGCACGACCTCAACCACATCGCCGCCTCCTCGACCGCCGCCCTGCCCCAGACCCAGGTCGTCGATGGCAAGCTGGCCCGCGTCCTGACCTGGTACGACAATGAATGGGGCTTCGCCTCGCGCATGGCCGACACCGCGCTGGTGATGGCCAAGTTCCTCTGATCGTGTGGGCCGCGCGCAATCCGGCGGAAATGTCGGCGGCGCGCGGCCCAATTCGCCGAAGTGAGCGCGGCGCTTACGCCCTAGCGGCCCTGCTCGTCCTTGGCGTCGAAGTGGTCATCGCCCTGTTCGTGCACGACGGCTTTATCCGTCCCTATCTGGGCGACGCCCTGGTCGTCGGATTGATCTATCTGGTGCTCAGGGCAACCACGCCGTTGCCGGTCTTGCCGGCGGTGGCGGCCACCCTGACCTTCGCCTTCACGGTGGAATTCGCACAGGCGCTGAACCTCATCGACGCTCTCGGTCTCCGTGACAACGCCCTGGCGCGCACCATTCTGGGCAGCTCATACGACCTTCGGGATTTTGCGGCTTACACGGCGGGCGGTATGGGTGCGGTTGTCGTTGAGGCCGCCCGCAAGGCCCGAATGCTCTGATCCGAATTCCTTCCGTCCAGTCTTCCCCGTCCCAACCTCCGAGATCTCCATGACCTTCCGTACTCTCGACGACGCTGGTTCCCTCGCGGGCAAGACCGCCTTGGTCCGCGTGGACTTCAATGTGCCGATGGAGGGGGGCAAGATCACCGACGACACACGGCTGCGCGTCGCCCTGCCGACGATCAACAAGCTGCGTGAGGCCGGCGCCAAGGTCGCGCTTCTGGCCCACTTCGACCGGCCCAAGGGCCAGGTCGTGCCGTCCATGAGCCTGAAGCCGCTGGCGGGTCCGCTGGCCGAACTGCTGGGCGCGCCGGTGCACTTCGCCGAGGACTGCGTCGGGGGGGCGGCCCATACCGCCATCGACGGCCTCGACGCCGGCGGCGTGGTCCTGCTGGAAAACGTCCGCTTCCACGCGGCGGAAGAAGCCAACGACCCGGAGTTCGCGACCAGCCTCGCCGAACTGGCCGACCTCTATGTCAATGACGCCTTCTCGGCCGCCCACCGCGCCCACGCCTCGACCGAGGGCGTCGCCCACCACCTGCCTGCCTATGCCGGCGAGTCGATGCGCCGCGAGCTGGAGGCGCTGGACGCGGCGCTCGGCAATCCGCAGAAGCCGGTTATCGGAATCGTGGGGGGTTCGAAGGTCTCGACCAAGCTCGATCTGCTCAAGAACCTGGTCGGCAAGCTCGACAAGCTGGCCATTGGCGGCGGCATGGCCAACACCTTCCTGTTCGCACAGGGCGTGGATATCGGTGGCTCGCTGGCCGAGAAGGACATGGCGGACACGGCGCGCGAGATCATGGCCAATGCCGAGAAGGCCGGCTGTGAACTGCTGCTGCCTGTCGATGTCGTGGTCGCGACCGAGGTCAAGCCGGGCGCCGAGGCCCGCACCCTCAAGGCGGGCGAAGCCCTGTCCACCGACGACAAAATCCTCGACGCCGGCCCGGACACGGTGGCGAAGCTGAAAGCCGCCATCGACGCCTCGAAGACCCTGATCTGGAACGGCCCGCTCGGCGTGTTCGAGGTCCCGCCCTTCGACGCCGCCACCGTCGCCGCCGCCAAGCATGTCGCGGAGAAGACGAAAGCCGGCGCCCTGATCGCAGTCGCGGGCGGTGGTGACACCGTCGCGGCGGTAAATCACGCGGGCGTGGCCGACGACCTGACCTTTGTCTCCACCGCCGGCGGCGCCTTCCTTGAGTGGATGGAGGGCAAGCCCCTGCCCGGCGTCGAGGCCTTGCGCGCCTGAACAGCAGCCTGCTCGGGCAAGGTGACGCGGCGTAACGCCTGTTACATGGCGTGACTTTGTCGCGCTGCGGCGCTAGTCTCCCGGCAAAATAAAACGACTGACATCAGGGGACTACACAATGGCGCGCATCACGCTGCGGCAATTGCTCGACCACGCGGCCGAGAACGACTACGGCCTGCCGGCCTACAATATCAACAACATGGAGCAGGGCCTCGCGATCATGGAGGCGGCCCATGAGGTCAACGCCCCGGTCATCATTCAGGCCTCGCGCGGCGCCCGCAACTACGCCAATGACATCGTCCTGGCCAAGCTGATCGACGCCCTTGCCGAGCTCTATCCGAATATCCCGGTCTGTATGCACCAGGACCACGGCAACGGCGCGGCGACCTGCGCCACCGCCATCCAGTACGGCTTCACTTCGGTGATGATGGATGGGTCTCTGGAGGAGGACGCCAAAACCCCGGCCAGCTACGAATACAATGTCGACGTCACCCGCCGCGTCACCGAGATGGCCCACAGCTGCGGCGTCTCGGTCGAGGGCGAACTGGGCGTTCTGGGCTCGCTGGAAACCGGCATGGGCGAGGCGGAAGACGGCCATGGTTTCGAAGGCAAGCTGGATCACTCGCAACTGCTGACCGACCCCGATCAGGCCGTCGACTTCGTCGCCGCCACCAAGGTCGACGCCCTGGCCATCGCCATGGGCACCTCGCACGGCGCCTACAAGTTCACGCGCAAGCCGGACGGCGACGTCCTGGCCATGAATGTGATCGAGGAAATCCACCGCCGCCTGCCCAACACCCACCTGGTGATGCACGGCTCATCGTCGGTGCCGCAGGACCTGCAGGACATCATCAACGCCTACGGCGGCCAGATGCCCCAGACTTGGGGCGTCCCGGTCGAGGAAATCCTGCGCGGCATCAAACACGGCGTTCGCAAGGTCAACATCGACACCGACAACCGCATGGCCATCACCGGCGCCATCCGGAAGGTCCTGGCCGAAAAGCCTGGCGAGTTCGATCCGCGCGCCTATCTGAAGCCCGCCAAGGAAGCCATGAAGAAGCTCTGCAAGGAGCGCTACATGCAGTTCGGCTGCGAGGGCATGGCCGACAAGATCACGCCTATGTCGACCGCCCAGATGGCCAAGCGATACGCTTCCGGCGCTCTGGACCCGTCGTTCCGCGGCGCAGCCGTCAAGGCCGCCTGATAGCTCAAGGGGCGGCCCGAAAGGCCGCCCCTTTTCAATTCTAGACCGGGTAGCGGCCGCCGAGTTCGCGCCGCACCCGGCGAACGTCCCATTCCGCTTGCTCAAGCGCCGCGTTGGCGGAGTCTGCATCGCGACGCGCGTCGCGAATTTCTCCCCGAACCTCCTGGATACGGTCGCGGATCTGGCGCCGCTGTTCGTCGGTGAGGCCTTCTCCGCGGAGCTCTCGCTGTTTGGCGTCCAGCTTGTCCTCGCGATCCCGAATCCGGGCCACCGCGCTGTCCAGGGCGCTTGTAGCGCTCTCAACCGCCTCTTCCACCGCATGCAGCCGAAGACCGTCCTGATAGGCCGGCATGAAGGCCGCCTCCTCATCAGGCCGGCAGACGCCATGGTAGGTATTTCCGGACCGCCCCTCAGCCCAGCCGCGATCGAAAGTGCAATAGGTCCTGAGGCCCTCCTCACGCGCCGAATTGTAAGCGGCCGGGTCCGGTGTCACCTGAAACTTGGCGCAGGCCTCCGCATGGTCGTCCAGACGCGACATCGGATAACCGGCCGCCCCGTCGGCGTAACCCTTCTCGCCCCACGCTCCAGCCAGGCACTCGTCCTCGCTCATGGTCGCGCAGCTGCCCAGCAGCCAAACTCCAGCGAACAGGCTACTGGCGATCAGAAGCCGTTTCATCGAATAGCCCTCCCCGTCCAAGCTTCACTATTGAGCGACGTTATGTCTGCCGCAAGCCTGCCGTCGTGCTAGGAAGGCGCCGTGTCCGCCCCTGACCTGATCGACGAGGACGAGCCCCTTCCGACCGCGCTTCTGGAGGCACGCATCGACGTGTCCGGCATACGGCTGGACAAGGCGCTGGCTCAAGCCTTCCCGACCCTGTCGCGCGCGCGTCTGCAGGCGCTTCTGGCCGAGGGAGCCATCAGCCGCGACAGCCAGATCCTGACCAGCGGCTCGGCCAAGGTCCAGCCGGGCCTCTATGTGGTCGCCCTGCCGCCCGTCGCCCCCGCTATCCCCCAGCCGGAAGCCATACCGCTGACCGTTCTCTATGAGGACGCCGACCTGATCGTCATCGACAAGCCCGCAGGCATGGCCGCCCATCCGGCGCCGGGTTGCGAAACGGGGACCTTGGTCAACGCCCTTCTGGCTCACTGCGGCGACAGCCTCTCGGGTATCGGCGGCGTGGCCCGGCCCGGCATCGTCCACCGTCTGGACAAGGACACCTCGGGCGTCATGGTCGCCGCCAAGACCGACCGGGCCCATGCGGGCCTGTCCGCGCTCTTCGCGACCCACGACATCGAACGCACCTATATCGCTCTGACGCGTGGCGCCCCGTCGCCGGCCTCTGGAAGAATCCAGACCCAGATCGGCCGGTCGTCGTCGGACCGAAAGAAGATGGCCGTGCTACGCTCCGGCGGGCGCGAAGCTATCACCGACTATGTGGTCCAGCGCGCCTTCGCCGTCCCTGCAAAGGCGGGCGCCGCCCCGCTCGCCGCCCGCGTCGCCTGCACCCTGCACACTGGCCGGACACATCAGATCCGGGTCCATCTGGCTTCAAAAGGCGCTCCGATCCTGGGAGACGCCGTCTACGGCTCCGGCAGTCCGGCAGTCACCATACGCGCCGCGATTGCCGAGGCCGGGCTGACCCGCCAGGCCCTTCACGCCGCCGTTCTCGGGTTCGTGCATCCAGTCACCAGAGAGGCGCTGCGCTTCGAGACCCCTCTTCCTCCGGACATGGCGGCCCTTGAGGCCCTCCTCGCCGCGCTCTGAATTCCGGCCTAACAGTCAGTCTTGATTAAAGACTAACTAGTCGCTATATAGCCTTTCGACCGGTGCAAGTGGCGCCAGGAACACGGTCACGCTTATGTGTGACGATCCGCCCCTACAATGTGCGGAAACCCGTAGCTACTTGATCGGTTGAGGGGTGAGGGCCCGGCGCACATTCGGTGGCCGGAACCGGAGAGCCCGCTCGTTGATACGGGTCGGAGGGATCAGACTATGGCTGCACTGAAATCGATCGCGGTGATGTCGCCTGAACAGGGACTGTCGCGCTATCTCACGGAAATCCGCAAGTTTCCGATGTTGACCAAGGACGAAGAGTTCATGCTGGCCAAGCGCTGGTCTGAACACCAGGACGCCGAGAGCGCCCACCGCCTGGTCACCTCGCACCTTCGCCTCGTGGCCAAGATCGCCATGGGTTATCGCGGCTACGGCCTGCCGATCGGCGAAGTGATTTCCGAGGGGAACGTCGGCCTGATGCAGGCCGTCAAGAAATTCGATCCTGACAAGGGCTTCCGCCTGGCGACCTACGCCATGTGGTGGATCCGCGCCTCGATCCAGGAATACATCCTGCGCAGCTGGTCGCTCGTGAAGATGGGCACCACGGCGGCACAGAAGAAGCTGTTCTTCAACCTGCGCAAGGCCAAGAGCCAGATCTCGGCCTTCGAGGAAGGCGACCTGCACCCTGAGCACCTCTCGGCCATCGCCACCAAGCTGGGCGTGTCCGAGGAAGAGGTTACCAACATGAACCGCCGCCTCGGCGGCGACGCGTCGCTGAACGCGCCCTTGCGTGTGGACGGCGAAAGCGAATGGCAGGACTGGCTCGCCGATGACACGGCCGTCTCGCAAGAGACCGCCCTCGCCGACAACGAAGAAAAATCGCTTCGCATGGGCCTGCTTCAGGAAGCCATGGGCGAACTGACGGATCGCGAAAAGCATATCCTGACCGAGCGTCGCCTCAAGGACGATCCGGTGACCCTGGAAGAACTGGCTGGCCAGTACGGCGTCAGCCGCGAACGCGTACGTCAGATCGAGGTCCGCGCCTTCGAGAAGCTGCAAAAGGCGATGCGCGCCGCCGCTGAAGAGCGGAACCTCGTCGACGCCTGATCGCACCCTCGCGTCTCGCGATAGCGCTTGAAAAGAAAGCCCGGCTCGGTGAGCCGGGCTTTTTCGGTTCAGGAAGCCCGGGCCAGCTGTTCGGGCTCGTGCAGGGCCAGAAGCCCGCCGATCGGCTGAGCCAGCGCCGCCTTGGTCGGCATACCAGCAGCCAGCAAAGCTTCCAGGCCCGCAGCGGCAATCGCCAGCTTTGCGTCAGACGTCTTGATCGCCAACGCTTTTAAAGTCTCGGCCTGTTGACGTGCTGCACGCACAGCCTGTGTCGGATCGCTGTCGAATTGCGCCAGGGCAGCGGCGAGGATCCGCATCGCCTGATCCTTGACCGCCAAGGCGGCAGCGGCTCCGGAGGCCGGCTTGTCCTGTTTGCGCTTCTGCGGCCCGGCGTATTCGCCCGAGTTGAACCGGCGACGGTCCGGCCCGACGTAGGCGACGCCTTCGATCCAGTCGCGGGGCTTCAGGGCCACGTTCTCGACCCGGCGGAACAGATCCGCTGCCGTGAAGGGCTTGCGCAAAAACTCGTGCACGCCGCAGTCGCGGGCCCCCTTGATGGAGCTGGCCGTGGCTTCCGCCGTCACCATTATGACCGGCGAGCGTCGGCTGGCGAGGTTCGACCGGCGAAGCTTGCGGGTAAAACCCTCGCCATCCAGACGCGGACCTGCGCGTTCAGTGAAAATCAGGCCGGGCTCGATCTCGCGGATGGAATCCATCGCGCGCAGTTCGTCGGTCTCGTGGACCACTTCCCGCGACCCCAGGCTCTTCATGAGGTCGAGCAGCAGGCGGGCCGCGGCCAGATTCGGATCGATCACAACCACCCGCTGGATGGTCGGTGCGATACGCGCAAGGGTTTTGGCGTCGGCTGCGAACAAGGGGACACTCCACGATGGAGCATTATCCCTAACCGCGTCCGGTTAAGACCGCGTTGAACCGCCGAGCTTTTTCGCCTTACCCGAGGAAGGGATCCCGCACCATGATGGTGTCGTCCCGTTCGGGGCTGGTGGACAGGATCGCCACCGGAGCGCCGATGAGTTCTTCGATCCGCCGAACGTATTTGATTGCGTTGGCGTTCAGGTCCTTGAAGCTACGTGCCGAGACCGTGCTCTCGCTCCAGCCTTCGAGTTCCTCGAACACCGGCTCCGCAGCTGCCTGCGCCTTCAGACTGGACGGCAGATAGTCGAGGACCTGACCGTCGACCTTGTAGCCGACGCAGATTTTGAGCGTCTTCAGCCCGTCCAGAACGTCCAGCTTGGTCAGGGCGATGCCATCGATGCCGTTGATGGCCACCGACTGCCGCACCAGAACGGCGTCGAACCAGCCACAGCGACGGGCGCGGCCCGTGTTGACCCCGACTTCGCGTCCCACGGTCGCCAGATGCGCACCGACCTCGTCGAATAGCTCGCAGGCGAAGGGGCCTTCGCCGACGCGGGTCGTATAGGCCTTCACGATCCCCAACACGTACCCGACGCTCTTGGGCCCGATGCCGGACCCTGCCGCCGCCTGGCCCGCCACGGTGTTGGAGCTAGTGACATAGGGATAAGTGCCGTGGTCGACGTCCAGGAAGGCGCCTTGGGCGCCCTCGAACAGCACGCGCTTGCCGGCGCGCTGGGCCTGATCCAGCACACGCCAGGCCGGCTGGGCGTAGGGCAGGATCTTGGGCGCGATCTCCAGCAATTGGGCCAGCAGCGCATCCGGATCGATGGGCTCAAGACCCAGTCCGGCGCGCAGGGGATCGTGGTGCGATCGCAGACGGTCGATCTTGACCTTCAGGTCTTCCGCATTGGCCAGGTCGCAAACGCGGATAGCGCGGCGTCCGACCTTGTCTTCATAGGCCGGGCCGATGCCGCGGCCGGTTGTGCCGATCTTGGCGCCCGGCGCGCTCGCCGCCGCCTCGCGCGCCACGTCCAGCGCGGGATGGATGGGCAGGATCAGACAGGCGTTGTCCGCAATCGTCAGAATGTCGGGATTGATGGTGACACCCTGGGCCTCGATCTTCTCGATCTCCCCGACTAGATGCCAGGGATCGACGACCACGCCGTTGCCGATGATCGAGGGCTTGCCCTGGACCACGCCTGAGGGCAGCAGCGCCAGCTTGTAGACCTTCCCGTCCACGACCAGGGTATGACCGGCGTTGTGACCGCCCTGGAACCGCACGACCATGTCTGCCCGGTTCGACAGCCAGTCGACGATCTTGCCCTTGCCCTCGTCGCCCCACTGGGCGCCGACTACCGCAACATTCGCCAAAACCGTCTCTCCGCACCAATGCCTGTAATGGGCGGGCGCAGCCTATAGCGGGGGAATCGCCGAATGTCGTCCCGGTCGGGACGTTTTATCTCGCGGGAAGCTCGCCGACAGCCGTCTCGAACGCCCATTCCAGCCACGGCGCGGCCGCGATCACATCCGCCGTCTCGACGGTGCAGCCGCACCAGAGACGAAGTCCAGGCGGGGCGTTGCGATGCGGCTCCATGTCGAACACCGCGCCCTCGCCTTCCAGCAGGGCCTTGAACCGCACCACGAAAGCCTTCTGCGCCTTGTCGTCGAGGGCGGCGACCCGGGCATCGGTGAACTTCAAACAGACTGAAGTTGTCGAACGGATTTCCGGCCGCTCCGGCAAGAAGGCGATCCAGTCGGTCTTCTCGACCCAAGCCTCCAGCGCCGCATAGTTGGCGTCGGTCCGGCGGATCAGCTCCGTCAGCCCGCCCGCGCCCTCGGCCCACTCCAGAGCATCGATCCAGTCCTCGATCGTCAGGATGGAGAAGGTGTTGATCGCCACCCCGTCGGCCAGAGACCGGTCGAAGCCCTTGCCATCGGTGATCCGCAGCACCTTGGGGATCGGCCGATCCGGCTTGAAGCTGTCGAGCCGCGCCACGGCGCGCGGAGACAGCACCATCACCCCGATGCCGGCCTCTCCGCCCAGCGCCTTCTGGAACGAGAAGGTCACGACATCCAGCTTGTCCCACGGCAGGGCCATCGCAAAGGCGGCCGACGTCGCATCGCAGATCGCCAACCCCTCACGGTCATCCGCGATCCAGTCGCCGTCCGGGACGCGTACGCCCGAGGTCGTGCCGTTCCACGGGAAGACCACGTCCTTGGCCCAATCTACCTTCGACACGTCCGGCAGCTCGCCCCACGGCGCCGTGAGCGCGTCGGGCTCCAGCCCCAGATGGGTCTTCACATCGGCCAACCAGGTCAGACCGAAATTCTCATAGGCGACGACCTGCACCGGCCGCTCGCCGAGCATGCCCCACAGCGCCGCCTCGACCGCGCCCGTATCCGAGCCCGGCGTGTAGAGCATTACATGGCTCTCCGGGACCTCCAGAACGGTTCGGGTCAGCCGCAGACCATAGGCGAACCGCTCGACCACCTCCGGCGCGCGAATGCCGCGCCCCAGAAGCCCGGTCGGCAGCTCCCCCAAACTATAGCCGGGACGTTTCGCGGTCGGCCCCGAACCGAACCAGGGACGGGCAGGCTTGGCGGCAGGCTTGGTCATCGTCAGTCCCGGAACGGCCGCATCGGGCCCTCGTCACGCCGCTTCTGGGCCAGTTTGGTCAGGGCCTCGTCCTCGCTTTCCGGCAGGGCGATCATCAGCTTGGCCAGCAGGTCGCCTCGCTGGCCGTTGGCGAAGGCGCCGCGTCCCTTGAGGCGCAGGACCTTGCCCGAGGTCGAGCCCTTGGGAATGGTCATGCTGACCGTGCCTTCCGGCGTCCTGACCGGAATCTTGCCGCCCAGAACCGCGTCGTACAGCGACACGGGTTGGTCCATCGTCAGATCGGCGCCATCGACCTTGAACACCGGATGCGCCGAGATCTTCAACTCGATCAGGGCGTCGCCCGCCGGCCCGCCGCGCCCGGGCGCGCCCTGCCCCTTCAGGCGGATCGTCTGGCCGTCTCCGGCGCCCTTCGGAATGGCGACATCGAGCGTGCGGCCGTCCGAAAACTGGATCCGCCGGGTCGCACCTGTGATCGAGTCTTCCAGACTGATATCCAGCGTCGCGCGAACATCCGAGCCTTTGCCGTTGAATGGCGATCGCCCGCCGGCCTTGGCGCCGCCGCCAAAGCGGCCGAACAGCTCTTCCAGATCGATGTCATCGAAACTGGCTCGCCCACCCGGACCGCCTGCGCCTGCGCCCGCGCCCGCGCCGGAAAAACCGCCAAAGCCGGAGAACCCGCCCGCACCCGCGCCGCCTCCACGACCGCCGCCAAAGCCGGCATACTGTTCGCGCCCGTCCGCGTCGATCTGACCCTGATCGAACTTGGCGCGCTTCTCGGCGTCGCCCAGCAGGTCGAAGGCGCCGGTGATCCGCTTGAACCGTTCCTCGGCGGCCTTGTCGCCGGGGTTTTTGTCAGGATGCAGTTCCTTGGCCAGCTTGCGGAAGGCCTTCTTGATCTCGTCCGCGCTTGCGCCCCTGGAAACGCCAAGTTCCTTATAGGGATCGCCCGCCACGTCTGCACCGCTCCGCCGAGATCGGCCCGACACACCATGTGCCGCGCCCGAAAGGGAAAGCCGTCAGTTAAGGCATGGGCGCGTCAAAGCAATGGCTTTCAAACCGGAAGGGCCGCGACCGCTTCGACACCCCATCCGAAAACCTCTCCCGCCTGAGCCACGGCGATCCGTACATCCGGCCCATGACCGCCCGGAAAATCCGCACCGACGGCGCTCGTTTCATAGATCGCCGCAGCGCTGCTCGTCTCCCAACTGCGGACCACGAGATCGCCGTCCAGCACCCGAACCCTGAGTCCTTCATTCCGGATCCCGTTGTCGCTGTGAGGCGCCGCCGCGCTCAGGCCTTCGATGGCCTTGGCGATGGTCGTGACCGCTCTGGCGGTACGCTCGATTTCTTCGATGGGGGCGACCGCTTCGATCATCCGCCGCTGCAGGTCGCGCCTCAGGGCCTCGACGTCCATCCCCGCCGCGTCCCCTTTTCCGTCCATGCCCAAACTATAGCGGACCAGCTCAGCGGCTCGAGAAAAACGCAAACCCAGGCCCGCTTTGGGATTGGCGCCGCCAGATCCGCGAGTTCAGCACATTGGGCGACCCTTTCGCGGCCTAGACGCCGCGTTCGACGTCCCACTCGGGCGCGGCGAGCTCCACGGCGTCATCCGGATCGGCCAGGTCCAGCTCCGAGATCGTCTGCCCCCGCACCGACACCCCGGCCGTATGCACGCTCTCCGGATCGCCCGAGACCAGCGGATGCCAGTTCGCAAGCCCCCGCCCCTCATTGACCCGCCGATAGCCGCAGGACTTCGGCATCCACTGCAACGCCTCGATGTTCCACGGCGTCAGCTTGATGCAGTCCGGCACATGCTCCTTGCGGTTCGCATAGTCGGTGCAGGTGCATTTCTGGCTGTCGAATAGCCTGCAATGCACCTTGGTCGCGAAGACCTCGCCGGAATCCTCGTCCTCGAAACGGATCAGGCAGCACAGGCCACAGCCGTCGCAAAGGCTCTCCCACTCCTCGCGGGTCATCTGCTCCAGACGCTTGGTCTGCCAGAAGGGCTTGGTTGCCGGGTCGGTACGCTCTACATCCACGCCCTCCCCATAGCCTTCCCCGCTCCCGAAAGCACCCATGGCCGCTCGCCCGCCTCTCGTTTCGCTCAACGATGTCCGTCTGCAGGACGGTCAACGGCCGCTCTTCGACGGGGTCAACCTGGCCATCGAACCGCGCACCCGTTCCTGCCTCGTCGGCCGCAACGGCGCCGGCAAGTCCACGCTGATGAAGGTTGTGATGGGGCTGATCGAGCCTGACAGCGGCACACGCTCGGTCCAGGGCGCGGTCAAATTCGCCTATGTGCCGCAGGAGCCGCTGATCGCCGGCGACACCCTGCTGGACTACGCCACCTCGAACGATGCCGAGCACTGGACCGCCGAGTCCTGGCTCGAAACCTTCGGCATGGATCCGCACAAGTCGACCAAGGGCCTGTCGGGCGGCGAGATCCGCCGCGCCGCCCTGGCCAAGGCCTTCGCCGAGGAGCCCGACCTGCTCCTGCTGGACGAGCCGACCAACCACATGGACATCCTGGCGATCGAACTCCTCGAAAAGGAAATCATTGCCGCCCGCTGCGCCGCCCTGATCGTCTCCCACGATCGCGCCTTCCTGAACCGCGTCACCCAGTCCTGCCACTGGCTCGACAACCGTCAGGTCCGCACCCTGAACAAGGGTTTCGACGCCTTCGATGAATGGGCCACCAAGGTTCAGGAAGAAGAGGCCGTCGCCTTCCAGAAGCTGACCAAGACCATCGAGCGCGAGACCGCGACCTTCTACAGCTCGATCACCGCCCGCCGCAGCCGCAATGAAGGCCGCGCCCGCTCTCTGGACGCCCTGCGCGCCGAACGCGCCGAACAGGCCAAGGACCGCCCGCGCGAGATGTATCTCGGCGTCGATTCGGGCGGCACGTCCGGCAAGCTGGTCGCCGACCTCAAGGGCGTCACCAAATCCTTCGGCGACCGCGTGGTCATCAAGCCCTTCACCAGCCGCATCATCCGAGGCGACCGCCTCGCCATCGTCGGCCCGAACGGCGCCGGCAAGACCACCCTGGTCAAGATCATGCTCGGCGAGCTGGCCCCGACCGAGGGCACGGTCAAACTCGGCGCCAGCCTCGAGACCGTCTATCTCGACCAGTCGCGCGAAGGCCTGAAGTCGGACATGACCCTGTGGGACGTCCTGACGCCCGGCGGCGGCGACAGCATCATCGTGCGCGGGATTTCCAAACACGTCGCCGCCTACGCCAAGGACTTCCTGTTCACCGAGGCCCAGCTGCGCCAGCCGATCTCGACCCTGTCGGGCGGCGAACGCAACCGCCTCTTGCTGGCCCTGGCCCTGGCCAAGCCCGCCAATATGCTGGTCCTCGACGAACCGACCAACGACCTCGACATGGACACCCTCGACAAGCTCGAGGAGCTGCTCGAGCAGTATGACGGCACCCTGATCCTCGTCAGCCACGACCGTGATTTCGTCGACCGCCTCGCCACCTCGACCATCGGCATGAATGGCCGTGGCGACATCGTCGAAACCCCCGGCGGCTGGACCGACTTCATCGGCCAGAACCCCGACTTCCTGAAGCAGATCGCGGAAGGCCGGGCTCCGGCATCGGCCGCCCCGGCGCCCACTCCGGCCCCGGTGAAGGCCGCCGCCACGCCCAAGGGCAAGATGTCCTTCAAGGACATCCACCGCCTCAAGGAACTGGACGCCCTGATCCACGAGCTGCCCGACACCATCAAGGCCCATCAGGTCCGGCTCGACGACGTGAACTTCTACTCCCGCGACCCCGCCGGCTTCGCCTCGACCATGAAAGCCCTGGAAGCGGCTCAGGAGAAGCTTGCTTCCGCCGAGGAGGAGTGGCTGGCGCTGGAGGAAAAGCGCGAGGCGCTGGCGGGCTAGACGTTATTTTCCGCGTTTATCCACCGCCTCGCTTGCGGCGTTAGAACCATGACAGTCCAGTGACATCAGCAACTTCCTTGCGCCGAAGCTGATTTATCCCCCAGCCTGGGCCAGATTTGTCCCCCGTTCGATCCACATCTACAGTGTTCGGACCTATTGCTGGATCCCGGGTTTGGAGCGAGCTTGATCAGGCCGAGGGACACGGCGGCGCGGAAATCCGGTGAGAACCGGGGCTCAAGCGGGTCGGTCCGGCTCTCTGACCAGACGGTCTTCCACTGGCGCCCTCGGGCGACGAAGCGGGACGGGATGGCAGGATCCAGGCTCTGAAGGGCGGAACCGCTTCGGCGGGAAGTCCCGGCAAGGGAACCGGATCGGGATCGATGAACGACGGCGGGGACGCAATCCTCGACGGACCGGCATCGGACAGGGGCCGCCAGGATACAGCGGACCATCTCCGGGGCTTGCCTCGCGGGTGTTGAAGCCAGGGCCCTGAACCTCAATGGCCAAGTCCAACCCGGACTTGGTGAGGGGACGAAAGCGACGGTTCGCCGGCGCGTTCGTCCCCTCGCTCAATTTCGGCGACCGGTTTTCACATCAGGACGATAGACAACCTTCCACTGCCGTATCAGCCTCCCCTCGTACAAGTTGCGGGGATACGGATGCGGATCGCTACAGGCCTGATGATATTCGCCGCCGTGACCACGTCCGGCTTGCCGGCCTGGGCCCAGAACCCGCCGGTCCTCATCATCCCGCCGTCCGGCGCCGCCGGCCCCGGGGCGCTCATGGTCATCCTGAAGACCGGCGCCGTTACATGCGACGGTCAATCGGTGACGCCGGCTTATTCAGAAGCCCTGACGCCCGAAATCACCCCTCTCATTCAAGGACCGACGCTTCCCGAAGCCGTTCTGGCGTTTTCGATCGATCCGGCAGGCCGTCCGCGCGACATCCGTCCGGACGCTGTTCGGGCGAATACCTCCGAGCTGGCGGTGTTCAACACCACCCAGCTGACCGAGGAGCAGGCGTCACTCGCCGCGTGGCGCTTCCCTGCCGCCGCCGCCGACTGCCGCCTGACGATCAGGCGCATCGCCACCCCGCTGGCCGACGCGCCCGAAGCGGCGATCGCTCCGCTTCTGACCTCGACGCTGGACCGGCGCTGGCGGACGGCGGTCACCGGGCGCTTGCAGCGCCCCGGCGACAACTGCGCTGACCGCCCCGACATGCTCGCCGCCGTCTATCCCGACCGGCGCAAGGTCGCACCACCAGCCGGAGGGCGGGTCTGGACGGTCTTGCGCTGGGATATCCTCCCGGACGGCCACACCACCGACGTGCAGACCGTAACCTCCTCGGGCGATCCTGTTTTCGATGCGGAAGGCCGGCGCGCCGTCAGCGACAGCCTGTTTGTCGATTCAAAGCCCAGAACCGGCTGCATCACCGTCTTCAGCCAGACAGGCGCGCCACTCGGCAATACGCCCGAACCGGAGCCGACGGGCGACCCGCTCCAGGACTGTCCCGCGGATGTCCGCGCCCGCTACACCCCCGGAAGACTGACCTATCCTGAGGCCTTCCGCCGGCGAGGCATCGAGGGCTGGGCCATCGTGCGCTACGACATCGCCAGCTGGGGCCAGGTCGGCGGCGTGACCGTCCTTACGGCGCAACCGGCCGCCGCCTTCGGCGACGCCGCCCGTCAGGTCATCGCTTCGGGTCGCGCGACCCCGGGCTTCGCGGCCGCCGTTCGCTGCACCGACCGCGTGATTTTCCGAATGCCGGTAGATGGTCAGGAGCCCAATACCGACTGACAGACGCGACGGATGCGTCCCACCTTCGTTCGCCTTTCCTTCGCCGCCTCCGCGCACTAGCTTGCGCCCCATGTCGCGGGACCAGAATCGACCTGTCATCGCCAGCCGCCGTCTCGTCCTCGCGGGCGGGGCGATGGCGGCTGTGGCCACGACCATGACAGGCCTCGCCTCCTGCTTCCGCTCCGAGGCGCCGGTTGATGATCAGGGCCGGGTCCGCATCCGCTTCGCGACCGACTGGCGGGCCCAGGCCGAGCACGGCGGCTTCTACCAGGCGCTCGCGACCGGCCTCTATGAGAAGCGCAATCTCAACGTTCAGATCGTTCAGGGCGGTCCCGGCGTGAACGTGCCCCAGCTGCTGGCCTCGGGCGCGGTCGAGCTGGGCATGGGATCGAACAGCTTCATCCCCTTTAACCTAGTCGCCGAGGATGCACCGGTGAAGGCTGTCGCCGCCTTCTTCCAGAAAGACCCCCAAGTCCTGATCGCCCACCCCGATCCGGATCTGAAGACCATCGCCGATCTGAAGGATCGCCCCTTCCTGCTGGCCGACGCCTCCATCACCGCCTTCTGGGTCTGGCTGAAGGCCAAATACGGCTTCACCGACGATCAGGTCCGCAAATACACCTTCAATCCCGCGCCCTTCCTCGCCGACGAGCGGGCGGTGCAGCAGGGCTATCTGACGTCCGAGCCCTATACGATCGAGAAGGTCGGCGGCTTCAAGCCCAGGGTCTTCCTCCTGGCCGACGAGGGTTACCCCTCCTACGCCGCCATGGTCCTGTCGCCGAACGGCTTCGCGCGCGACAACGCCGCGGCGCTGCGCAGCTTCATCGCCGCCTCGGCCGAGGGCTGGCGCGACTATATGAACGGCGACCCGAAACAGGCCAACGCCCTGATCAAGCGCGACAATCCGGACATGACCGACGCGGTCCTGACCCAGGCCCGCGACGCCCTGAACGCCAACTCAATCGTCGAGGGCGGCGATGCGGCCCTCTATGGCCTCGGGACCATGACTGTCGAGCGCTGGCAGGCCTTCTTCGACACCACCTCGGGCGCCGGCGTCTATCCGCAGAACCTGAACTGGCGCAACGCCTTCACGGACAGCTACCTGCCCGGCCGTGGCTGACGGACTGGCGGCCAGCCTTTTTGGCGTCACGGTCGTCTATCCGGACCGCGCCGTCATCGGCCCCATCGACCTGACCGTCGCCGCCGGGGAGATCGTCGCCCTCGTCGGCGCGTCGGGGGCCGGCAAGTCCACCATCCTGCGGCTGCTCGCCAATCTCGAACGCTCTCATGACGGCGCCGTCGTGCGCCAGATCACGCCCGGCGGGACCGGCTTCGTTTTCCAGAGCCCCACCCTGATGCCCTGGGCGGACGCCCTCGCCAATGTCGCCCTGCCTCTGGAGCTGACCGGCGTCCCGCGCGCACAAGCCCACGCCCGCGCCGTCGAGGCCCTGGTCGCCGTCGGCCTCGGCGACCGCCTGAACGCTCGCCCGTTCCAGCTCTCGGGCGGCATGGCCATGCGCGTCTCCCTCGCCCGCGCCCTGGTCACCCGGCCCCATCTCCTCCTGCTCGACGAGCCTTTCGCGGCCTTGGACTCGATCACCCGCCGTGGCCTCGTCGAAGACCTGCATCGCCTGTGGTCCGAGACCCGACCCGCCATCGTCTTCGTCACCCACGATGTCGAAGAGGCCGTGTATCTCGCCCAGCGCGTCATCGTCCTCGACGCCGCCACCGGTCGTCCCGGCGCCGCCATCCCGACGCCGGGCCCCATCCCCCGCCCGCCGCACTGGCGGGCGGATCCGACCTACCGCCAGACCGTCGAAGCCGTCGCTGACGCCCTCGCCTCCGCCATGGGGCCTGCGGCATGAGACGCGCGACCGATCTCATCGCGCCCCTGCTGCTGATCGCCCTGTTGATCGCGGTCTGGGAGGCCGCCTGCCGGCTTTTGGCCGTCCCGTCCTACTTTCTGCCACCGCCCAGTGCGGTGGCCCTGGCTCTGATCGAGCGTGCCCCCGTTCTTGCCGGCTCCGCCCTCCAGACCTTCTGGATGGCCCTTCAGGCCCTGGCCGTCGCCGTCGTTCTGGGTGGAGGTCTGGCGGTCGCGGTCTCGCTGAATGACGCGGCCGAGCGCGCCGTTCGCCCCCTGGCGATCGCCCTGCAGGTGACCCCCATCGTCGCCATCGCCCCTCTGGTGGTCATCTGGGCCGGCCTCGACAACGCCGAGCTGGCGGTCGTGGCCCTGGCCGCGGCAGTCGCCTTTTTTCCCATCTTCTCAGGCGTGCTCACGGGACTGAAGTCGGCGGACCTCGACCTCGAACGCCTGTTCGATCTCTATGGCGCCGGTCGCATCCAGCGGCTTGTTCGGCTCCGCCTTCCGGCATCCCTGCCCTTTGCACTGGAGGGTCTGCGCGTCGCATCCGGTCAGGCGATCATCGGCGCCGTGATCGCCGAATTCGTCTCCGGCTCCGGCCGCGCCCAAGGTCTCGCCTGGCGCCTGCTCGAGGCCGGCAACCGTCTCCGGACCGCCGAGCTTCTGGCCGCCCTCGTCTGGCTCGCGGCGCTCGGCCTGCTGCTCAATCTCGCCGTCGCGGCTGGCGCCCGGGAAATCCTGAAACGACGTTCCGGCCGTTAGCCCCGGGTTAATGGGCCTTCGGATACCTTGTTCGGACGTTCCGTGCGAACGCGGGGAGTCCGATTTGCGCAACCGTTCCAACGTCCTGCCTGTGTTCGAGCTGACCGCGCTCGCGCCGGTGCTCGCCGTCGGCGCCTGCCTTCTCGCCACCTCCCCCTCGCTCGCCCAGCAGGCGCGCCCCGGCGAGGTCATGGGCCTGCGCTATCTGACCTGGGCCGGTAAGCCCGAGGCCTCGACCACCGCCCCCTCCGACGGCCTGCGCCGTTCCAACGCCGCCGGGCCGCCCACGCCGCTCGCTGCGAACGGCGCCCGCTACCCCGGCATCCAGAGCGCCGCGGCCCGGCCTTCCCGCTACGGCGTCGGCTCCGGCGCCGGCCTCACCCCCGCCTCCGCCTGGACCGGTTCCAGCCGCACGCCTGCTCCCGCGCCCGTCCCGCTCGCAACCGCGCAGGCGCCGGCTCAGGAAGCGCCCGCCCCGCGTGGCCCGATCCCCGTCTATTCTGCGCCTCAGGCGCCCCAGGCCGATCCCGCCGAACAGGCCCGCGCCCAGGCCGCCTATCAGGCCGATATCCAGGCTCAGTACCAAGCTTGGTACCGCTCCGAGGCCCAGGCCCAGTATGAGGCCCAGGTCCGCGCCATGCCGCAGCCGCAGCAGCAGGCCGTGCATGTGCAGGCCCCCGCCGCCGATCAGGCCCAACAGCCGGCGCCGCTTCAACAGCGCGCCGACGCCGGCCCCGCTCCGGCCGCTGCATCCGACTATGACCCCATGGCCCCGCGCCGGGACGCGCCCATCTTCCGCATGCAGCAACCGCAGGCCCAAACCCAGCCGCAGCCGCAGCCGCCAGCCGAACCTGCCGCCCCCGCCCAGGCCAACGCCCAAGCCAACGCTCAGGGCGAGATCCAGTCGTCGGTCCTGACCCAACCCGTCGCCGGCCGCACCGCCGGCGGTCAGGCCTATGCGGGCGCCGAACCGCCGCGTGAAGGCGTCCGCTACTATTCGGTGCAGCGCGCTGTGGGCCGCCAGCCGGATCCGATCGCCATGCCCGAGTCCGTCTATCTCGACAACGCCCCCATCGACCTGGCCGAGCCGCCCGCCGCGCCGGTCAGGACCCGCACCGTCAACGGACAGGCCCAGGTGGTCGTGCCCAATCAGGATCCCAATCTGCCATGAGTGACGTCGCCGCCCCCCTCTCCGCGGCCGATGAGATCGCCCTGACGGGATCGCGCCTTCCCGCGCTTATCGCCCTGGCCCAGGAGCCGTCCAGCGACAGCCGCCGCGCCCTGCTGCGTGAGCTGACCGACCACTTCTTCGGCTCGACCCTGCGCACCGCCAAGGAAGACGAACTCTACGGCTCTGTCCTCTCCGACCTGTCCGCCGACATGGAGACCGCGGTCCGCAAGGAGCTTTCGGACCGTTTCTCGGTTCGCGCCGATGCGCCGCGCGGCCTGATCCGTCGCCTCGCCAATGACGAGGCCGACGTCGCCGACGCCGTGTTGCGCGCCTCGACCGTCCTGACCGAGGCCGACCTGCTGGGCGTCGTGCGCGTCCATGGCCAGGCGCATCTGCGCGCCGTCTCCAGCCGTCCGGAAGTGCCCGAGGCGGTCTCCGAAGTCATCGTCGAGCGCGGCGATGACGAAACCCTGGGCACGCTGCTGCGCAACGACGGCGCCCGCCTGTCGCGCACCGCCTCCGAAACCGCAGTCGAACGCGCCAAGGTCAATCCGGCCCTGCATGCGGCGACCGTCGAACGCAGCGCTCTGCCCGCCGACCTGCTCAACGAGATGTATTTCGTCGTCGAGGCCCGGCTGCGTCAGCACATCCTCGAAACCAACGCCTCGATGGACCCTGTCCTGCTCGAGGCCGCCCTGGCCGCCGGACGCGCCCGCGTCGCCACCGAGGACGGCGTCCTTCCGGCCGACTATGCCGAGAGCCTGGCCTATGTTCAGGAACTGGCCGCCGCCAACCAGCTGTCGCCCCAGATGCTGGCCCGCTTCCTGCGCTCCGGCTCGCGCACGCCCTTCCTGATTTCCCTGGCCCAGCTGGCGGACGTCGACTTCCACACCGCGCGCCAGATCATCGAGCGCCGCGAGCTGGACGCGCTGGCCGTCATCTGTCGCGCCGCCGATCTGGACCGCGCCCTGTTCCTGACCTTCGCCGTGGTTATCCTCAACGACGACGGCGAGGCGATGGCCAAGGCGCACGGCTATGCGCGCCTCTACGCCGATCTGACCCGGGAACAGGCCATGCGCACCCTGCGCTTCTGGCGCATGCGCCGCGGCGTCCAGGCGGCCTGATCCCAAACGAAAAACGCCCGCCTCCTTGCGGAAGCGGGCGCATCGACCGGAAATCCGGTTTGACTACTTCTTGCCGCGGGTCGCCGCGCGGGCCGGTTTGCGGCCGCCCTGGCCCAGACCCATCTGCTTGGCCAGGTCCGAACGCGCCTTGGCGTAGTTCGGGGCGACCATCGGATAGTCCTTGGGCAGGTTCCACTTGGCGCGGTATTCTTCGGGGCTCATGTCGTACTTGGTGCGCAGGTGGCGCTTCAGCGACTTGAACTTGCGACCGTCTTCCAGGCAGATCAGGAAATCGGGGCTGATCGACTTGCGGATCGGAACCGCCGGTTCCTTGATTTCAGGCTCGACCTCGACCACGCCGGTCGAGACGGTCGAAAGCGCGGCATGGATGTTGGCGATAAGCGCAGGCAGGTCATTGGCCGCCACACTGTTGTTGCCGACGTAAGCCGACACGATGTCAGCGGTCATTTCCAGAAGTTCGGTCTTGTCGTCCATTGGCGTTTCCACTTGCTATTCCCCACTGACGACTGACATCGCCACTTAAACAGTGATTCCGCCAATACTGACGTTTGTCGGCGAAAGCAATGGATGCCGCGTCTGGGGCGGCGTAGCGGCCTTTTCCAGTGTTGCCGCCCAGAAACGGCCAGTTCACACTATCGGCCGAAGTTTTCCGCCAGCGCCATCATCGCAGCGCGCTCGGGCGCTGAATATTCATCGAGGCTTTCATTCTCGCCTTCACGGATGGCTTTCAGCAGCGTGGGCGTCAGGGCCGAGGACAGCGACCAGTTCCAGTAACGCAGAACCGTCTGGGCCCGGTCGACGGCCAGCATCTCGAAGGTAATGCAGACCCGTTCCCACGCGGGGTCGATCGCGCCGTCGGCCGCCGCCTCGGGTCGACGCATCGAACGCCACAGATTCAGCAGGTCGACCCGGCTCATGCCAGTCGCCTTGCACAGTATGGCCAGGGGCTCCCCGCCGACGTCGCCCAGGATCTTGGCGCCCGTCAGGGGTTTGATCCCGGCCAGATAGGCGATCTCGGACGCGACTTCGCGCGTCAGACCGTTCTGGCCGGCGACGGCGACCGCCTGCTCCAGGCTGTCGTAGGGCGACTTGGCGATGGCGGCGCGGTTGCGCTGGCGGCGCTCGATGAACTGCAGGGCCTTGCGCGACACCGGGTCGGCCCAGCCCTCCTCGGCGGCCATGGCGAAGACGTCCTCGACGACTTCCTGCATCACCTCTCGCGAGACGGCGAAGCGCTGGAGAATGGTCTTGCGATCGTCCGCTCCGCACCACCAGAACATCACATAGGCCCCCGACGGCCGCAGCTCGGGGCGGCGCAGCAGGTGGGCGCACAGGACGGGGCTCTGTCGGCTCAGGCTGACGATGCTCTCGACGGCGCTCTGCGAGAGCCGCGCGGTCGAGTTGCGCAGCAGGGCCTCGATCACCGCCGCTTCCTCGAATGCGACCAGGGTCTCGGCGATGACCTCGGAAACGCTGCGGCGGTTGGCGATCAGGAAGCGATGCTCCGGCCCTGCATCGCGGGCGCAGGCCACCAGATCGGCGTCGGTCAGGGAGGCGCACTGCTCGATCAGCAGGCCGGCGATGGCCGGGTCGTCGCGCAGCAGCATCCGCGCCAGACTGTTGGGCAGTTCCGACAACGGGGCCAGCCGTTCGGCGACGCGCTTGCGCTCGCGCGGCTCGGCCAGCCGCAGCATCTCGACCAGCAGGTCTCCGGTCACCGCCCGCTCGAAGGCGTTGATCCGGCTGGCAGGCAGGGACACGACGTCAGCCAGCCGCTTGAGCAGGGCGTGACGCGCCCGCACCGTCGGCTGAGGCGCTTCGCCCTCTGGAATGACCGCAGGATCGGACATGGTCGAAGGACTCTAGGCCGCGCCGGTTAACCGCTGGTGACGCCCTCGATCAGAGGCCTTCGAACAGGGCCGTCGACAAATAGCGCTCGGCGAAGCTGGGGATGATGGCCACGATGGTCTTGCCGGCGTTCTCGTCCCGGGCGGCCAGGCGGAAGGCGGCGGTCAGGGCCGCGCCCGAGCTGATGCCCACCGGCACGCCTTCGAGGCGGGCGACCTTGCGGGCCATGTCGAAACTGTCCTCGTTGGAGACCTGTTCGACGTCGTCGATGATCGAGCGGTCGACGATGGAGGGAATGAAGCCCGCGCCGATGCCCTGGATCTTGTGCGGGCCCGGCTCGCCGCCGGACAGGACCGGAGAGGCGGTGGGCTCGACCGCCACCATCTTCACCGACGGCTTCTTGGCCTTCAGGGCCTGGCCGACGCCAGTAATGGTGCCGCCCGTGCCGACGCCGGCGATGACGATATCGACCGCCCCGGCGGTGTCGTTCCAGATTTCCTCGGCGGTGGTCACGCGGTGGATGGCGGGGTTGGCCAGGTTGTCGAACTGCGACGGGCTGATCGCGTTCGGGGTCGAGGCCAGCAGCTCCTGCGACCGGGCGATGGCGCCTTTCATCCCCTTCTCGGCGGGGGTCAGCTCCAGCTGGGCGCCCAGCAGGGCCAGCATCTTGCGGCGCTCGATCGACATGCTCTCGGGCATGACCAAGATCAGCTTGTAGCCCTTGGCCGCCGCGACGAAGGCCAGGGCGATGCCGGTGTTGCCGCTGGTCGGTTCGATCAGGACGGTGTCGGCGGTGATCTTGCCGGCCGCTTCCAAGGCCTCGACCATGGCCACGCCGATGCGGTCCTTGACCGAGGCGATCGGGTTGAAGAACTCCAGCTTGGCCAGAACCGTGGCCTTGGCCCCGTATTCGGCCGACAGGCGCGGCAGGCGCACCAGAGGCGTGTCGCCGATGGTGTCGATGATCGAATCGTAGATCTTGCCCCGGCCTTTGGTGGCGTGGCGGCTGGCGTCATATGCGGGCATGGGGCGTCTCCGTCGTTCGAGGTCGTCTTCAGATAGGCCGCATACGCCGTTCGCAAGGCGCAGCTAAGCGATTTCTGATCGCCGCCGTGCGAGATTTCGTGAGGCGTCAGTCCAGGTCCGGCAGCCAGCCCGCCGCCTTCAGCCGCACGACGTGAGCCCGCGACACCGGCGCCTCCAGACCCGTCTTCAGCTTGAGGCGCAGGTTGCGGCCGTCCTCGACCACGCCAACGACCGCCCGACGCGCCACCCACCATGACCGGTGCACCTGCATCCCCTCCAGATCGCCGACCTCGGCCATGGCCTTGCCGAGCGGCATCAGGACCAGCATCGATCCCTTGGCTGTGTGCAGCCGCACATAGTGGTCCTCCATCTGCAGACAGATCAGCTCGCGGCCCAGCCGTCCCGGCAGGCGCCTCAGGATGACCGGCTCGCCCGGAGTCTCGGCCGGAGCCGGCCCCGTCCGCCGCATCCGCAGGACGGCGTAGAGGCCGACATAGATCATTCCGATCAGCACTGACTGGCCGTACCATTCGATCCAGCCCACGGCATGGCGAATGCCCGGCCAGAAGCCCATGGCGATCAGCCTGCTGGCGACCGTCAGCGGCACACTGCCCACGGCGACCAGCCCCGGCAGCCAGAGCCAGAGCGGTAGTCGGGCTCGTCGCGCCTGAGGCCAGAGCCAGCGGATGGCGACCCCGAACACCACCCCGCTCAGCACGAAAACAAGAGTCCAGTAGAGCACCCGCACCGGCAGGGTGTCATTGAAGAAGCTGCCGAAAGGCCCGACGACGCCCAGCACCACGCCGGTCACCGCGCAAGCCGCCAGATCGACGGCCCAGGCGCGCGGAGTATTTAGTCCCTCGGGTGTCGATCGCGTCATCCCCTCCCTTATAGCCGCGCTCTCGCCACACGGAACCGTTCGCCGAACCGCGCACCCGTTCGCCCATTGGCGAAACCCCGCTGGCGGCCCGACGCCGGAGGCCGGAACAGGGAGCGACCCCAAACCCGGAACCGACCATGCCGCACCCCGCACCCTCACCTAAAGGCCGCCCGTTCTTCAGCCGCCTCGCCTGCTTCGCGGGCTTCCTCCTTTTCGCCTTCATCCTCCTCGCCCTGATCGCGGGCCTGCCCCATGTCGCCCACGCCGAAACCGACCCGCTCGCCCCCGACCAGGCCTTCACCATCCCGGGCGGTCCGGACGGGCCCATCGAGGCCGGCGTCTGGCTGCCCGCCGCGCCAGCGGATGGAAGGCCGGTCCCCCTGATCGTCATCTCCCACGGCAACGGCGGCTGGTATCGCGGCCATCCCGACACCGCCCGCGCCCTGGCCGACGCCGGCTTCGTCGTCGCGGCCCTGACCCATCCGGGCGACAATTTCCGCGACATGAGCCGGTCGACCCAGCTGACCAATCGCGCGCCCCAGCTCAGTCGGCTGATCGACTATATGACTCACGACTGGTCGGGGCCCGCCTCTGTCGATCCGGACCGCATCGGCGCTTTCGGCTTCTCTGCGGGCGGGTTCACCGTGACCTCGGCCATAGGCGGAGTCTCGGACGCCCTCGCCATCCGCGACCACTGCATCGCCCATCCGGACTTCTTCGCCTGCCGCCTGCTCGCCATGCAGGGGATCGACGCCTCGACCTGGCGGCCCGAGGCGCGCGACAACCGGATCAAGGCCGCCGTCATCGCCGCCCCGGCGCTGGGCTTCTCCTTCACCGACGCCAGCCTCGCCTCAGTCCATATCCCGGTCCAGCTATGGCAGGCGGCCGGGGATGAGATCCTGCCTGCGCCGTACAACGTCGAGCCGATCCGCGACCGTCTGGGCGCCCGACCGGAGTATCACCGCGTCGACGGGGCCATGCACTACGACTTCCTGACCCCCTGCAGCCCCGGCATGGCCGCCGAACTCCCCGACCTGTGCCGCTCCGCCCCCGGCTTCGACCGCGCCGCCTTCCATCGCGACCTCAACGCCGAGGTTGTCCGCTTCTTCGAGGGCGCTCTGAAATAGGTACCAGTCCCCGCGGATCGGCCCCGACTTTCACCCCTCGTTAACCATGCTCCCGCAATTGGTTAACGCCAGTCCCGGGTGTGAATTTGCGCAATCTCGTCGCCGCCGTCGAAGCCATCGATCCGCTGGTCGTGACCGGAAAGGTCGCCGGCGTCAGCGGCCTGCTGATCGAGGCCCGGGGCGGTCTGTCGCGTCTGGCGGTCGGGGCCCGGGCCGAGATCGTGCGGCGGGGGACGACGCCCCTGCCCGCCGAAGTCGTGGGCTTCCGCGACTCCAAGGCTCTGCTGATGCCGTTCGGCCCGGTCGAGGGCGTGGCCCCCGGCGCGGACATCAAGATCATTGGGCAACAGGCCAGCGTGCGGCCGACCAAGGCCTGGCTCGGCCGCATCATCGACGCCTTCGGCCAGCCCATCGACGGCATGGGGCCCCTGCCCCAAGGCCCCGCCCCGTATCCCCTGCGCGCCTCGCCCCCACCCGCCCATTCGCGCGGCCGGGTGGGTGAGCGTCTGGACCTCGGCGTCCGCTCGATGGACGTCTTCACCACCACCTGCCGGGGCCAGCGGCTGGGCATCTTCGCCGGCTCGGGCGTTGGCAAGTCGGTGCTGCTGTCCATGCTGGCCAAACAGGCGACCTGCGATGTGGTCGTGGTCGGGCTGATCGGCGAACGGGGCCGGGAAGTCCGAGAATTCATTGAAGAAACCCTCGGCGAAGAAGGCCTGCGCCGCGCTGTCGTCGTCGTCGCCACCTCCGACGAACCGGCCCTGAAGCGTCGCCAGTCGGCCTATATGACCCTGGCCATCGCCGAATATTTCCGCGACCAGGATCTCGAGGTCCTGTGCCTGATGGACTCGGTCACCCGCTTCGCCATGGCCCAGCGTGAGATCGGTCTGGCCGCCGGCGAGCCCCCGACCACCAAGGGCTATACGCCCACCGTCTTCACCGAACTGCCCAAGCTGCTGGAGCGCGCCGGACCCGGTCCGATCCGGCCGGACGGCACCACCGCAGGGCCGATCACCGCCCTGTTCACGGTGCTGGTGGACGGCGGCGACCATGACGAGCCCATCGCCGACGCCGTACGCGGTATTCTGGACGGGCACATCGTCATGGACCGCAAGATCGCCGAACGCGGCCGCTTCCCGGCCATCGACGTGCTGAAATCCGTCAGCCGGACCCTGCCCGGCTGCCAGACCCCTCCAGAGAGGGAACTGAACCGCCGCGCCCGCCAATGCCTGTCGGCCTATTCCTCAATGGAGGAGCTGATCAAGATCGGCGCCTATCGCGCGGGGGCCGATCCCATCACGGACAGGGCCATCGCCCTCAACCCCGCACTCGAGGCTTTTCTGGGCCAGGACAAGGACGACGCCACGCGTCTTACCGATTCCTTTACCCGCCTGGAGGCAATCCTGAACCAGGGGATGGCGCAGCAATAGCTGCGCCTCATCGGAGAGACATCGCATGACCGCCTGGGCCCATTCGCTCATCCGTATCTCGAACTATGAGGTCGAGACGCTGCAGAAGCGCCTCGCCGAGATCACCGCGCGCAAGGCCTCCGCCGAGATGCGTCTGGCCGTGCTGGACGCCGAGGTCGAGGTGGAACGCGAGCGCGCTCGTGCGGACGCCAACGCCAATATGCTGCTCGGCGCCTATCTGAACGGCTGGAAGGCCCGCAAGGGCGTCGCCGAGGGCGATCTGGTCACCCTCGAAGGTGAGGAAGCGGGCGCCCGTGACGCCCTGACCGACGCCTTCGGTGAGCTCAAGAAGTTCGAACACGTCGCCGAAATGACCCGGCTCAACGCCATCGTCGCCGCCGGCAAGCGCGAAACCGCCGCCTTCGACGAGATGGGCCTGCGCCGCCGCGTCAGCTGATGCTTGACCGGCGCGTTCTTCTCGCGCTGCCCCTTGCCCTTGTCGCCTGCAAACGGGGCGCCTCGGCGGAACCCGCTGTTGCGCCCGCCCGGTCGCTGAAAGCCCTTGCCCCCTTCCCCGTGGGCGTCTGCGCCAAAAGCCCGCAGTTCGAGGATCCTGCCTGGGTCGACCTCGTCACCGCCCAATTCTCCCAGCTCACGCCCGAGTGGGAGATGAAGATGGAATACATCCTCGGCGATGGGCCGGGGCGCTTCCGCTTCGACGGGCCCGACGCCATCGCCGCCTTCGCCCGCCACCATGGCCTGCGCCTGCACGGCCACACGCTGATCTGGTACGCCCAGGGCGAACAGGCTTTCGCCGGCCTCGACCGCGCCCGGTTCACCACCGCCTTCGACCGCTACATCGCCACCGTCGCCGGACGCTATCGCGGCCAGGTCGTCAGCTGGGATGTGGTCAATGAGCCGGTGACCGACGAGGGCTCGGAGCTCCGCGACTGCCACTGGAGCCGGATGCTGGGCGCCGACGGATACATGATCCGGGCCTTTCACAAGGCGCGCGCCGCCGATCCGGACGCGGTCCTGTTCCTGAACGACTATAATCTGGAGAACACGCCCCGGAAGGGCGCGACCTTCCTCAAGCTGGTCGAGCGGCTGATGAAGACGGGCGCCCCCATCGGCGGCATCGGGACCCAGTCCCACCTCGATATCCGCATCCCCGCCGGCCAGATCCGCGCCTTCTTCCGCGACGCCGCCTCGCTCGGCCTGCCGATCCATGTGTCGGAGCTGGACGCCTCGCTGCGCAGCGAGGATCGCGTCGACCTGCGCAGCCCCGGCCAGCGCATCGAACAACAGACCGCCCGCGTCGGCGAACTGGCCGAGGCCTTCATGGCCCTGCCCGAACGCCAGCGCTTCGCCTTTTCGGTCTGGGGCGCGCGCGACACCGACAGCTGGCTGCGTCAGGGCGAACGCGACAACGGCCAGGACCAGCCTCTGCTCTTCGACGGCGCGGGACGGCCCGGGCCCGCGTACGCCGCCGTGGCGGCGGCTTTTGCCTGAGGGAACCGGCGTCGGCCACCACGCCTTCCCCTCCCATGACCGCCATCGTCCTGCCGGAAGCGCTTCAGCGCCGCGTCGAGGCCGCCGCCGGGGGCTTTCTGCGCGCGGACGGTCTCCCGGTGGTCGACTTCTCGCAGCCGAAGGGCGAGCCGGCCCTGATCGCGGCGGACTCCGTGTCCTGGCGGATCTTCAAGAACCCCATCGCCCTGTTCATCGGCGGGGTCGCGGCCGTGATCCTGGAGCTGGCCGAGCCGCGGGTGCGGTCAGGCGTCTGGGATCACACCTCCTTTCGCACCGATCCGGCCCCGCGCCTGAAGCGCACGGGGCTCGCGGCCATGGTCACCGTCTACGCGGCCCGGTCGCAGGCCGAGGCCATGATCGCAGGGGTCAACCGCCGCCACGCCCGGGTCACCGGCACGGCCGACGACGGCCGGTCCTATGCCGCCGACGATCTCGAACTGCTCGACTGGGTGCAGGCCACGGCCAGCTACGGCTTCATCGAGGCCTTCCACCGCTTCGCCCGTCCCCTTTCGCCCGAGGAGCGCGACCGCGCCTGGGCCGAGGCCGGTCCCGCCGCCCGCCTCTACGGCGCGACCGGCGCTCCGTCATCGCGGGCCGAATGGCAGGCCCAGTTGGCCGTCATGACGCCAAAACTGACCGCCTCGCCGATCGTGTTCGAGTTTCTGGAGATCATGCGCGCAGCGCCCCTGCTGCCCGGCCTCGCCCGGCCGCTGCAGTCGCTGCTGATCCGCGCCGCCGTCGACTTGACCCCGCCCGAGGTCGCCCGCATCGTCGGACTGGAACCGCGCCACGGCCTGTCGTCCTGGCAGGTCCCGATCGTGCGCGCCGCCGCCCGGGCCGCCGACCGCCTGCCGCTCAGGGAGGCGCCGCCCGCCCAGGCCTGCCTGCGCCTCGGCCTGCCCGCCGACTGGCTGTACCGGGGCTGAAATTGGAAACGCCCGCCGGATTGCTCCGACGGGCGCTGATTTTTTGGGTCGTTTCTTCCCTGACGGTTACTGAGCCGGGTCGAGCCGCCTGAGTTAGGCAGCGATCGTTTGTGCGCCTTCAGACGGGTCGCGCAGGACGTAGCCGCGGCCCCAGACGGTTTCGATGTAGTGCTTGCCGCCGGCGGCCGTAGCCAGCTTCTTGCGCAGCTTGCAGATGAAGACGTCGATGATCTTCAGCTCGGGCTCGTCCATGCCGCCATACAGGTGGTTCAGGAACATTTCCTTGGTCAGGGTGGTGCCCTTGCGGAGCGAGAGCAGCTCCAGCATCTGGTATTCCTTGCCCGTCAGG
>Ga0247739_10000069_pt1 | contig 36193 bp, 33 predicted proteins | sample UWRJL058202B2_FD_180943 | JGI IMG/M metagenome (GOLD analysis project Ga0247739, IMG submission 180943) | Plant litter microbial communities from Arlington Agricultural Research Station in Wisconsin, United States - UWRJ-L058-202B-2 | ecosystem: Environmental > Terrestrial > Plant litter >...
GATTAGCAATAATAGCTGCCACGTTCGCCATCTTTAAAGGCGTAATCAGTATCTCACCTTCTCCAATGCTAATGGAATAGATATTTGAAAACTTCCAGGCATTTTCACCATAAATCTTATCATAATATTTTTTATCAGGAAGATTACCTTTTCGTTCACTTGGAAGATCAATACCCAGCTGCTCGCCAATTCCAAACTTACTAACTCTGGAGTGCCAATCTTCTAACCCGGCAGCTGATGCTTTAAAAGTATTTGAAATCTTGTTGTTATAAATAACCCGACGAAAAAGGTGGTAGAAATAAGGATTGCAAGAATGAGTTACCCCAAGAGCAACAGTACTGGTTGCCGGATGATTGTGACATCCGACCGGACAATTCGCGTGACTAAAACCAGTCCCTGGTGTCACAACGCCTTCCTGCAAACCTACCAGCGCCTGAATAAGTTTAAATGTTGACCCCGGACGATAACTTGCCATTACGGGTCTATTAAATAAGGGCTTGTAAGGATTACGAACCAGAGCAGTATAATTTTTAGAAAAATAACGGCTGGCCAGTATGTTAGGGTCATAAGTCGGAGCAGAAACCATTGAGATAATTTCTCCGGTTTTCGGATCAATAGCAACAACACTTCCTACTTTATTGACCATCAGGCTGTCGGCATATTGCTGTACTTCCAGATCAATGCCTGAGTATAGATTTTCACCGGCAATAGCCATTGTATCCAGTTCTCCGCCTTTCCATGGCCCTTTATATACGCCGCTTACATTCTGCATGACAAATTTGGTCCCACGTTTTCCACGCAGCTCATTTTCGTAAATTTTTTCTATGCCGCTTTGTCCGATATAATCACTCTGCCGGTAATAAGGCTCTTCCTGTTTTTCAAGCTGCCCTTTTGTAATTTCACTCACATAACCCAGCGTGTTGGCCAATGTAGGTGCAGTATAGGTACGCAGAGAGCTTTTAGCGAACTGAAATCCGGAGTAATCAACCATGATATCCTGAATAGATGCAAAGTCTTCTTTGGAAAGCTGTCGTAAAAATATGGATGGTTTAAATCTACTGTATGCACTTGCAGCTGCCATGAGACTGTCAAAATCTCTTCTTTCGATGCCTAACACGCTGCAAAAGCGTAACGTATCGTCAACCCTGGCTTTATATGGTGTAACAAGTAAATCGTAAACCGGTGTGTTATAAACGATCAATTTACCGGTACGATCATAAATCTGACCACGGAAAGGTATTTCAATAACACGTTTGATGGAGTTGCTGGATGAAACGATTGAGTAACTTTCATCCAGAACCTGTAAGTAGAAAAGTCGCGATAGGTAAATTAAACCTATTATAGCAAAAAATCCAATGATGACAAAGCGACGATTTTCAAGCATCCTGCACTAAATATTCCGGTTCTCTCAATTTTTTCACGAAGTTCGCGATATGTAAAGACTTATCAAAGCAGATGCGTGCTGTTATTTGTAATTTTCCAAGACAGTTTTAGTAATATAATTAAATATTACTCCCCCTTTGCTACAACCATTACCACATCTTCCTTATCCACTATAACGGAGCCTTCAGGCATTCCTTTTAATTTACGGACATATTTTTTTGGTGTAACAATAACAGGACATAAACTATCCGTTTTTCTTTTTGAATAAAATGCCGCCAATTCAGCTGCGCGTTCAATAACCAGAGATGGAAATTTTTTACCAGCCTGATATTTAATAATCACATGTGATCCTGAAACGTCGCGTGCATGCAACCATAGATCTTCCTTGAATGCATATTGTTTGGTTAGCAAATCATTGTTTTTTGCATTTCTGCCGATTAATATTGTGTAACCCAGGAATTCTACTTTTTTGAAAAGGTCAGTTATAGTCGGAACACTTGAACTTCCTGATCCGCTCAGTGCATTTGTTTTGATAAATGTTCTTAATTCCCGTAATACTTCTATGTTTTCAATGCTTGTCAAATATCCTTTCATTTTCACTTTTTCAAATTCTCTGGCTTGTAAACTATCATTCAATCTTGCAATCTCAATTTTTTCATTTTTTGATTTGCGATAATAGTTTTCAGCATTTTTCTGAGGGGACAAATCTTTTTTTAGCTTAATTTTAATGGGCTGATCATGGTAAAAATCGAACAATTCCACACTTTCAGATCTTGCAGGAATCTGATGTAAATTAGCCATGAGAATGTTTGCCATCTGATCATTTTTTCCACCTTCTTCCAGCTCAACTAATTTTTTAAAAGTATTTTCCAGATAATGCTCTGTCTGTTGAATGCGTTTATTCAAAATCCTGACAATATCTGCTTTTTCTTTTTCTATACCGTTCAGCCTGATAAATGCATAATAAAAAGCATTTAATGCCTCAATTGGATCTGTGTATGTTGCTGAAATCTCACCTGCCTGTAAAAGAGAGAGTGTTGGTGTGAGTTCTATTTTTGTAATATAAAACTGTGATTTATTTAAATCCTGCAATAAGCCCTGAATAATTTTCCAGCGTTTTTCCGGTACTGTTTCTCCATCCAATAACTTACGGAGATAGGAATTGACCAACTTTCCAAAAGTTGGAAATAGTGACTCATGGCGTAAATCATTTGAAATATAAGCTTCAAAAGTCTGGTCAATGGGACGATCAAGCGAAGAGGGAATCAACTCGTTATCTGTGGCAAGTTTGTTATTAAACAATTCTGTCATTTTGCCATTTACGTCAAACCCAATCAGGTTAGATCTGTTTCCAAAAAGTTTGAAAACTAACGTTTGATTACGAAATCTGATCTCAATGGCTCTTTCGTTCAAAAATACCCGAACGCTATTCACTTTGTGACCGTAGAAACTGGTGAACAAATTAACGCTGTTCCGTCGGGCACGATCAAATTTGTCAGGAAAACTTAAACATGCAAAATTGGATCGTAAAGTTGCTTTAATAAAAAAAGGATTATGAAGCAAACCGTCAACTTCTGATTCTGCAAATACCAAAACCAGTTCATCCTTTTCCTGACTAAAAGTTTCAATCAGTGTTTTACCTGCTAATTCAGTATGCAGCCGCGGTGCAAGTTGTTTTAAAAAATAATAATTTTGGTGCAAGTGGATTTGGATTAAGCAGAGTTACCTTTTTATTTGAAAGGTATTTATATTAGATAGTCTTTAACCTTTTTTTGGATGAAATTTTTAATTTCATCCCATGTTTGTTCTTTAAGACTAACAGGATCTTCACTTTCATCCGCATCAGCAAAATAAGTAATTGCTTGTGGAATTGAAATTAACAGCATCTGATTAGGAAATTTTTTACGATGAAACCCAATTATTTCTGATAAAGTAAAATGGTGTAATAATTCATACAAATCCCAAAAATCCTTCTTTTTTCTCCTTCCTAAAATTGCATTTATTTTCATAGCAGAAATATCTTCATTGCTATAAAATCTAATACCATTTATTAATAATACCATTTATTAATTCAGTAGAATTAATAAGAGGATGAGAAAATTTAATTATATCTATTTTAATATTTTCAATAAAACAAAACTGGCAAGATACAATCTATGTTCAGAAAGATATTTCGCGTTAAACAACACATTATGTACGGTCGCATCTCCATAGTACCGTCGGCATTGCCGGATATCTTCTACATCTCCCCTATCAAATACTCTTTCAATGATAAATTATGCCTAACATCATAGTCCAATGATTCAAAGTTCACATCCCAAAAGATACGTTTTTCAAAAATTGGTTTGGCTTTTTGATCAGTCATTAAATAGTTTAATAAAGGTTAAAAGAATAACATAGTTACCAAAAACCCTGGTTCAAATTAAGCAACTATCAAATCAAATCCAATATAAATTTATGTCTTCGTACTTCTTGTAAAAGTTCGTTTCTGTCTAGCCAGTCAGCATTGTAATACGTATTCAAATACCTTTCTCCCGAATCACATATTAAAGTAACAATAGAACCGGATTCTCCTTTGGCTTTCATTTCTCTGGCCAGTTCAATCACACCAAAAAAATTGGTCCCTGTTGATCCTCCTACTCTTTTGTTAATCAGTGAAGTAAGTGTTAACATGGCTGCAAAACTTCCGGCATCGGGTACCTGGATCATGTGATCAACAACGGTACGCAAAAATGAAGGTTCCACTCTCGGACGGCCAATTCCTTCTATCCGCGAACCGAATTCGCTGCAAATTTCCGAATCATTATTTTTCCAGTATTCATAGAAAACTGAGCGTTCCGGATCAACAACGCAAACTTGTGTCGCATGCTGCTCATAACGGACATAACGTCCAAGTGTTGCAGAAGTTCCTCCTGTTCCGGCACCGGTCACTATCCATTTTGGAACCGGATGATTTTCAAATTTCATCTGCCGGAATATTGATTCAGCAATATTATTATTCCCTCGCCAATCCGTTGCACGTTCAGCAAACGTAAACTGATCCATAAAATGTCCCTCTGTTTCCTGAGCAATCCTGCGCGAAACTTCGTAAACTTCTGCCGGATGATCTACATAATGGCACTTCCCGCCATAAAATTCAATGGCTTGTATCTTATCAGGACTCGTCGACTTCGGCATAACTGCTACAAAAGGCAAACCAAGCAATTTTGCAAAATATGCTTCGGAAACCGCAGTGGAACCACTTGACGCCTCAACAATTGTAGTTCCTTCATGAACCCAGCCATTACAGATCGCATATAAAAACAGAGACCGGGCCAAACGATGTTTCAAACTTCCGGAAGGATGTGTTGATTCGTCTTTGAAATAAAAATCAATATTTGGGAATGTTGGTAATTTCAGAAAAATCAAATGCGTGTCCGCAGAACGCTGGTAATCAGCCTCGATTTTGGAAACTGCATTGCCAATCCACGAAGGCTTGGGAAGTTGGAAAGTTGGGTGGTTCATTTTTAATTAAATATGGCAAAAGCAGCGCTTCTAAATATTTTTCCGGGGATTAATGACAGTCAATTTTACAACTCCACCACCAACCCATCATAAGCCAGCCTGACATTGGCAGGTAGCTCCACTTCAACATCGGCATGTTTTCCAAGTCTATGGCTCATGTGTGTCAGATAGGCTTGCGGCACGTTGAGTTTTTCAATTAAAGCCAGCGCCTGAGATAATGTAAAATGGGAAAGATGAGGCTCTTTTTGCAAAGTATCGAGCACTAAAATTTTAGTACCTTTAATTTTTTCCTGTTCTTCTTCTGAAATGTAATTGGCATCAGTAATATAGGTAAAATCGCCTACCCTAAACCCAAATACCGGAAGCTTGTGATGCATTACTTCAATAGGAGTAAAAGTTACACCTTCAATATCAAAAGGTTTATTCTCAATCGGATGTAATTCAAAATGAGGAACGCCAGGATAACGATGCTCACTGAATGCATAAGCAAATTCTACCTGAAGTTGTTCCAGTACCGCCTCGCGTCCATACAATGGAATATCGGTTCCCTGTCTGTGATTAAAAGCCCTTATGTCATCCAGCCCTGCCGTATGATCTTTATGCTGATGAGTAAATATAGCCGCATCCAGGCTCCGGACATTGGCCCGTAACATTTGCTGACGGAAATCCGGACCAGTATCAATAACAAAAGATTTTCCATCAACCTGGATCCAGACCGAAGTACGTAATCTTTTATTGCGGGGATCAGTAGAACGGCAAACGGCACAATCACAAGCAATAACTGGTATTCCTTGTGATGTGCCGGTTCCTAAAAAATTAATCTTCATCCAGATTATTCTGTCAAATGCGCGACCACTTCTACAAGACGGTCGAAGTTTAATGGTTTCATAAGCGCGTCGTCAAAACCCGCCGCTTTAAAATCTTCTTCGGAATAATTTTTGGCGTTGCCTGTTATCGCTACAATAGGAGTTTTAGCTTTTTTGATGTCTGATAATTTCCGGATGTTTTTTGCACATTCCATCCCATCCATTACAGGCATATTGATATCTAACAAAATAATATCAAAATCTTCTTTTTCAAGAATTTGTAACACTTGTTCTCCATTTTTCACGGAAGTAATTTCATAATGCTGAAATTCCAGAATCTTCCTTGCCAGATTTTGAATTACTGAACTGTCTTCGGCAATGAGTACTCGCTTTGTGTATGACATATAGATGAATCAGGTATTGTTAATGATTTGCAAGGTCAATTTAGGAATATTTCGATCAACAACGCAAATCGGGATGTTTTGAAGTGCCAAAATTATCATAAAAAAGTAAATAAACATCCTATACATTTTCAAACCTGCATTTCAGACGTAAGTTTGTAATTCTTTTACCAATTCAATAAACAGTCATGTTTAAAAATAAAGTAATTCGATGGAGTACAATTCTCATGCTGGTTGCCATCCTGGCTTATTTTTTCATAGAAAATTTTTCCGGCTCAAAAGAAGAGGATTTAGCCACTGCTAATCCCGAAGAATATATTGCCAAAGTGACAAAAGAAAGGACAGCAAAAGATGAACTGTTCAAATCAGGCCCTGATTCGCCCATTGCTGATAAAGGAAGTTTTCATGGCCTTCATTATTTCAAAGTAAACCCTGAATACCGTGTAAAAGCGAATATTAGTCCTTATATGAAAGATGATAAGGAATTAATAATCAGGTATACAGACAGTACTTCGGAAAAATACGAACGCTATGGTTATGCCAATTTTTCGATTAACGGCCAGGCTCAAAAGCTTCTTTTACTAAAAAATGAAGGTGTAATATCCGTTCTGTTCAAGGACGAAACCAGTGGAAAAGAAACTTATGGCGGCGGCAGATATATAGATTATCCTGTTTCGGCAATAAAAAATAATACAATGATTCTGGATTTTAACAATGCATATAATCCATACTGTGCGTACCAGCCTTCTTATGCATGCCCTGTACCTCCGCCGGAAAATACATTATCCATTCCAATATGGGCAGGAGAACAAACAGAAGACGGTGCACATTAATAAATGGCTGGCGAAAATCTGAACCAGTAAATAACAAAAATTCATAGGAAACTTGAGCTTTCCGCACTCTTCAAACTTAAATTACTAATTTTGGGTAAAGTTTCACGCAGAGCAGGGAAGAAAGTTAGCGCAAAGATTGTTTATAGACTTTAACCAAATCCTGGCATTTTATGTTATAAATGCCTGAGCCCGGCAAACCAGAAATAATAAATCAGATTAATAAATTTTTAACAATAAAGGGAAGCAAAATCTCTAAACAGGCAATTATAATTCTGTTTTGCTAGCTTCCTGACCTTTAAAGTACCCGCATGAAAATTTCTTATAAGTGGCTGAAAGAGTTAATTGAAATAACTGAAACTCCGGAGGAAATCGGCAAACTATTAACAGCAACCGGCCTGGAAGTTGAAGATATTGAAGAAATAGAATCTATCAAAGGAGGATTAAAAGGCGTTGTAATCGGTGAAGTTCTAACCTGCGAAAAACATCCGGAAGCAGACAGGCTAAAAATTACAACGGTTGATGTAGGCCTGGCAGAACCTCTTTCCATTGTCTGTGGTGCCGCCAACGTTGCGGCCGGCCAAAAAGTAGTAGTGGCTACAGTTGGCGCAGTACTTTATCCAACAGGAAGCGACGAGCCTTTGGTACTTAAAAAATCAAAAATCAGAGGTGCTTTATCGGAAGGCATGATCTGTGCTGAAGATGAATTAGGAATTGGTACTTCGCATGAAGGTATTCTGGTGTTAGAAACACAATTGCCTAATGGAACTCCTGCTGCCGAATATTTTGGAATTTCCTCTGATTACCTTATTGAAATTGGGTTAACGCCTAATCGTGCAGACGCTGCTTCGCATTTCGGTGTTGCCCGTGATTTGAAAGCAGTTTTAGGCCGAAACATCAATTTGCCTTCTGTCGAAACTTTTCAAATCGATAATCATTTACTTCCAATGGAGGTAAAAGTTGAAAATGAAGAGGCTTGTCCACGTTATTCCGGACTTACTATTTCTGGTTTAAAAGTAGGTGAATCGCCGCAATGGCTAAAACTTCGCCTTCAGACAATTGGTATCCGTTCTATCAATAATGTTGTTGACGTAACCAATTATGTATGCCATGAGCTTGGGCAGCCTATGCATGCCTTTGATGCCGGAAAAGTAAAAGGCAATTCTGTCATAGTTAAGACTGTTGCTTCAGGAACCGTTTTTAAAACACTGGATGGCCTGGACAGAACACTTTCTGATGTGGATCTGATGATTTGCAATGCCGAAAACCCCATGTGCATTGCCGGTGTTTTTGGAGGAGCTGATTCGGGTGTTACCAATGAAACCACTTCTATATTTCTTGAATCCGCTTATTTTTCACCAGTTTGGGTTCGTCGTACGGCACAGCGTTTTTCTCTTAAAACAGATTCCTCATTCCGTTATGAACGCGGAACTGATCCTAACATGCCAATATATGCATTGAAAAGGGCTGCTTTATTAATTCAGGAAATCGCGGGTGGAACTGTTTCTTCTGATATTACTGATATTTATCCTTCTCCAATTGCTGATTTCCGTGTAAAAATGAGTTTCCGGAATATCGACAGACTTATTGGAAAATCATTGGGACAGTCTCAGATCGAAGCTATTCTGGAAGGACTGGATATTTCAATAGAAGATCGTGATGAAAAAGGTTTCACAGCTGTTGTACCTCCCTACCGGGTAGATGTGCAGCGGGAAGTTGATGTGATCGAAGAAATTCTCCGTATTTATGGGTTTGGACAAGTTGAATTATCTGACTCATTAAGTTCTGATTATCTCTCCGATTTCCCGGTGAACGATCCTGAGAAATTACGCATGCGTGCAGCAGAACTTCTGGCGGCAAATGGGTTTAACGAGATGATTAATAACTCTCTTACTAAACCTGAGTATGATGGATATTTAGGAGAAGCAGCAACAGAAAGTGTGGTAAAAATCCTGAATTATTTAAGTGAAGATCTTTCTGTGATGCGTCAGACATTATTATTTTCAGGTTTGGAAGTAATTGCTCATAACAGTAATCGTCGCCAGCGCGATCTTAAATTATTTGAATTTGGAAAAACTTATCATCATCTGGATGGCAAGTATGTAGAGAAGGAAAGATTATCAGTTTTTCTTACCGGGAATATTCAGGGAGAAAGCTGGTTAGAAAAATCGCGTGAAGTGGTTTTCCATGATCTTGCTTCTTCTGTCAGCCAAATATTGTCGGCTATGAAAATTCGTAATGTAGAAAAACAGGATGCAGATTCTACCATTTTCCAGTACGGCCAGACTCTAACCTTAAACCGTAAGCCAATTGTTTCTTTTGGAATGTTAAAATCTTCTGTGGCTAAAAAACTGGATGTTAAAGCTCCCGTCTTTTTCGCAGATTTCGACTGGCAGTATATCTTAAAACAGTATGATTCTTCTGTTCAGTACAAGGAAGTACCCAAATTTCCTGAAGTACGACGAGATCTTTCATTGGTAGTCGATAAAAAAATAACTTTTGAAGAGTTACGTCAGATTGCATACAAAACAGAAAAACAATTGTTAAGGTCTGTAAATGTGTTTGATGTATATGAAGGAGCCAATCTGGAAGGCCGTAAGTCTTATTCAATCAGTTTTATTTTGCAGGACGACCAGCAAACACTTACAGATAAAGTGATTGATAAATCTATGTCAAAGCTGATCGCTACATACGAAAGGGAATTAAATGCAGTTATAAGAAAATAATCGTTTAATATTTTTGAATTTCATATTTTTTGAAGTCAAAATGACGTGTTACGAGATGTAAATATTTCAGCAGGATCCGAAGTTCCTCTTATTTTAAATAAGATTACACCCCGACACTTTAACTTTAAGTAAATAAATGGAACGGAGCAGTTCACGTTTAATTGAGCATAAATTAGCCGATTTGGAGAAGAAATTGGAAATTTTGATCAATATGAAAGAGAATCTAAGTTGGTCAGTCTCAGAATTGCAGCGTGAAAATGCTGAACTCCGTTCATCCAATAATAAACTCAGAGAAGAAGCTAAGGAAACGAAGAAAAAATACAGTACTTTAGAAAAAGACTTTAATAAGTCTAAAAGTTTCGCTAAAATTGTCACTAGTAAACTGACACCAACAGGCGGGTTGGCCGAACTGAAAGATTCCGTTGAACGATATATACAAGAGATCGATAAGTGCATCGAAATGCTTGAAGATACCTTATGAAAAAAAATAACATACCTAATCCTGACGTCTCTGTCTTTATAAAACTGCTAGACAGAGGCTTTAAGCTAAGTGTACCGGCTGACCAGGAAAAATATTACAGGGATGGCTATGAGGTCTTCATGCAACGTGTAAAACAGCATAAGTCAAAGACAAAAGGATACGATGATATTGAGGCAATCGGCCTTACTGCAATTGAATGCGTAGTCGCATTGCAGAGAATTCGTGAACAGATGGATGGGTTAGTTGAGGCATTTCAGGAAAGAGTAGAAAAACTCGATACCGCTGTTGCCAATGCAATTGAGAACTAGCGCACATATAAATAATTGATAATCAATAACTTATTTGCTGGTTAACCCCTAAATATCTTTGATAATACTAATTCTCTTAAAATCGTACAATAGTAATACGTTCGGCATTTAACGCTTAGGTAGTCGGTTTAAACCCAACTATTTGTAAACATTAACTAAAATGCCAGATTCATCCATTTTTATTGTCCTTTTATCCAGCATCATTGCTGTTGGTATAGGAATATTCGCAGGTAAATATATTTTTCGAAAATCTTACGATCAAAAAGAAAAAGAAGCTCAGGAACGTGCTGCTGAGATCATACGTAATGCAGAAAGTTCAGCTGAAAACATTAAAAAAGATCGTATCCTTGAAGCAAAAGAAAAATATTTACGCTTAAAAACAGAGTTTGAAGAAGATGCAAACAAGAAACGTGTTATCCTTCAAACTAACGAACAAAAGTTGAAACAACGGGAACAGACTCTTAATCAGACCGTTGAGCAGAACAAACGCAAAGAAAATGAGTTGGAAGCGCTAAAAACCAATCTAGCAGTTCAGCTTGAAACTGCTACAAAAAGACGTGAAGACGCGGAAAAAGCATTACAGCAGCAGGTCACACAATTAGAAAAAATCGCTAATCTGACAGCCGATCAGGCACGTGATCAATTGGTTGATGCATTGAAAGCAGAAGCAGATACAAGGGCTGGTTCGTATGTTAAAAGTGCAATGGAAGAGGCGAGATTAACTGCAACTAAAGAAGCGAAAAAAATTGTTATTGAAACTATCCAGCGCACTGCCGCGGAGCATGCAATTGAAAACTGTGTATCTGTTTTTAATATTGAAAACGACGATATAAAAGGTAAGATCATTGGACGCGAAGGTCGGAATATCAGAGCACTGGAAGCTGCAACTGGGGTTGAGATCATTGTTGATGATACACCCGAAGCAATTGTAATTTCTGGATTTGATCCTGTTCGCAGAGAAATTGCACGGCTTGCATTACACCGGCTTGTGCAGGATGGTCGTATTCACCCCGCACGTATTGAGGAAGTAGTTGCCAAAACACGTAAAAATATTGACGACGAGATCGTTGAAATCGGCGAGCGTACGGTTATTGATATGGGTATTCACGGGTTACATCCTGAGCTTGTAAAAATGATAGGACGTATGCGTTTCCGTTCCTCTTATGGCCAAAACCTCCTTCAGCATTCACGTGAAGTTGCAAAACTCTGTGCAACTATGGCTGCGGAATTAGGCTTAAATTCAAAATTGGCTAAACGTGCAGGCTTGCTGCATGACATTGGTAAAGTATGGCCGGAAGAGTCAGATCTTCCCCACGCAATACTTGGCATGGAACTTGCTAAGAAATATAAAGAGAATCCGGAAGTTTGTAACGCTATCGGAGCTCACCATGACGAGATAGAAATGACAAGCATACTTTCCCCTATCATTCAGGTTTGTGATGCGATTTCAGGTTCACGTCCGGGTGCCCGTCGCGAAATGATGGAGTCTTATATTCAGCGTTTGCGCGACCTGGAAAACATGGCTTTGTCATTTGAAGGCGTTGAAAAATGCTATGCAATACAGGCTGGAAGGGAACTGCGTGTAATTATTGATGCAGATAGTGTATCGGATGAAAAAGCGGGAATGCTTTCATTTGACATTTCACAAAAAATAGAAAAAGAAATGCAGTATCCCGGACAAATTAAAATTACAGTAATCCGTGAAATGCGTTCAGTCGCTTACGCGCGTTAATCATTCAACCAAACGTCAATCAATGACTTATTTAAAGCTTACAAGTTCAGAGCGATTGAATATTCAGTCCCTTGGTGAATTAAAAAGAGCAGGTTACGAATCTCGATCCATAAAACAGGAATTGCGTGACAACCTGATTGAAAGAATAAAAAATAAAGAAAATATATTTCCTGGTATCTGGGGTTATGAAGAAACTGTAATACCCGACGTGGAACGTGCAATCCTTTCCATGCATAATATCAACTTTCTTGGTTTGCGCGGACAGGCAAAAACCAGGATTGCCCGTATGATGGTAAACCTTTTGGATGAATATATTCCTTATGTAAAAGGATCAGAATTACACGATGATCCTTTATTGCCATTGTCGAGATTTGCCAAAGATATACTTGAAGAGCATGGCGATTCTACCAAAATAGACTGGCTTCACAGAGACGAAAGGTATACTGAAAAGCTTGCTACACCAGATGTTTCCGTTGCGGATTTAATTGGTGATGTAGATCCGATTAAAGCGGCTACATTAAAATTGCCCTATTCCGATGAACGTGTAATTCATTATGGACTGATACCGCGTTCACATAGAGGAATATTTGTAATTAACGAATTGCCTGATTTGCAGGCACGTATTCAAGTTGCATTATTTAATATTTTGCAGGAAGGCGATATCCAGATCCGTGGGTTTAAACTTCGTTTGCCGCTTGATATTCAGTTTGTGTTTACTGCTAATCCGGAAGATTATACAAATCGGGGAAGTATTGTTACTCCGTTAAAAGATCGTATTGAAAGTCAGATTGTAACACATTATCCAAAAACTCTTGAAGTAGGTAAAAAAATTACTGCTCAGGAAGCTATTGTGAAAAAAGAACAAAAAGATGCGATCATAGTCAATGAGTTGGTTAAAACACTTATTGAACAAATTGCATTCGAGGCACGGGAAAGTGAATATGTAGATAGTAAAAGTGGTGTTTCGGCACGTCTGACTATATCTGCATACGAAAGTTTGCTGAGTACTGCTGAAAGAAGATCTTTGATTAATGTTGAAGAAACTACTTACGTACGAATCTCTGATTTGTATGGTGTAGTTTCATCTATTTGCGGTAAAGTGGAGCTGGTTTATGAAGGAGAAGTAGAAGGCCCGGTTATTGTTGCTCAAAACCTGATTGGAAAGGCTTTACGTACACAATTCCTTAACTTTTTTCCGGATCCTGAAAAGTCCAAGAAAAGCAAAATTAATCCGTATGCCAAAGTAATTGAATGGTTTGGTGGTGGAAATGAAATGGAAATGCCAGGTGACATGACCGATAGGGAATATGCTGCCAGATTAAAAACCATTGATGGACTGGATGATTTTGTGGATATTCTCAGTGCTTACAGTAGCGAAAAAGAAAAGCTGTTTATGATGGAATTCGCACTGCATGGTATGGCTGAATTTTCACTCATTGGAAAGCAATCGCTTGACCAGGGAATGAAATTTCAAGATCTGGTTAGCAGTATGTTTTCCGGCCCGGGTGATGAAGACTATGATTTTGACGACGATGACGATAGCAAACCATTTTAATAAATAAAGGTTTTAAATGAAAAATGCCACTGAAATTCAGTGGCATTTTTTTTATTCAATTTTTTCAAAAGATTACTCTTCAGCACCTTCATCTTTTATGTTTGGTTCACTTGTATCAATTAGTGAATCAGGCTCTTTATTAACTTTCGCCCGTACTTTTGCTTCAAGTTCGTCCATTAACTCAGGATTATCTTTAATAAGTGCTTTTACAGCATCTCTTCCTTGTCCAAGGCGGTTACCATCATAACTAAACCATGAACCTGCTTTTTTCACAATTTCAAGCTCAACGGCAAGGTCAATGATTTCACCTACTTTTGAAATACCTTCACCATACATGATGTCGAATTCTACCACTTTAAATGGAGGTGCAACTTTATTTTTAACAACCTTCACACGCGTCCGGTTACCTAAAATAGCATCTGCACTTTCTTTGATCTGACCAACCCGGCGAATATCCAACCTTACTGATGCGTAATATTTCAATGCATTACCACCAGTTGTTGTTTCCGGGTTACCAAACATTACACCAATCTTTTCACGAAGCTGGTTGATGAAAATGCAGCAACACCCGGTTTTGCTGATAACACCTGTCAATTTACGCAATGCCTGGGACATTAAACGAGCCTGAAGACCCATTTTACTATCTCCCATTTCTCCTTCTAATTCCGCACGGGGAACAAGAGCTGCTACGGAGTCGATTACGATAATATCTACCGCACCACTGCTAATCAGATGTTCGGTAATTTCAAGTGCCTGTTCTCCACTGTCAGGCTGCGATATTAAAAGATTGCTTGTATCAATACCTAATTTTTCTGCGTATGCACGGTCAAATGCATGTTCTGCATCAATAAATGCCGCAAGTCCGCCTCTTTTCTGAGCCTCTGCAATGCAATGCATAGACAAAGTTGTTTTACCTGAGGATTCCGGACCATAAATTTCAACCACACGGCCACGTGGCAACCCTCCTACTCCAAGAGCAAGGTCAAGGCCAAGTGAACCGGTAGATATAACAGGGATATCCAATACCTTACTATCACTTAAGCGCATTACTGTGCCTTTGCCATAGGTCTTGTCTAACTTTTCAAGCGTAGTCTGAAGTGCCTTTAATTTGTTGTCCTTATCGGTTGTTGTTGCTGCTGCCATACTATAAACAAAGTAGTTAGTTTGTACAAAATGAGCGGTTATTATTAAACAGAACCGCCTTAAATTGATTCTTTAATTACATGTAAATTTAACTATTTTTAGTCAGATTTAAAAGGATTTTCAGTCATTATATTCCTAAATTTTTACCCTTTTAAAACAAGATTAAAATAGTGATAGATAATATCAGTAGCAAAGATATGATATTTCTGGTATCAATTTATATTATCTAAAATAATTATTTTCAAATTACCGAGTCATGTTTAATTCATAAAAAGAATCCTTTTTGCCTAAATATTGATCAGCTTCTCTTTGCGACCATTTGTCTTTCAAAACTTCATAAATGTTAGGGTACGCATCATAAGGAATCGGGTCGAAAGCTATCTTTCCCGGAAACATTCTTGCAGTAACCTGATTTACCGTCGCTGCCCGGAAAACTCTTCCCGCAGCAATTAAGGATGATGATGTAAGTAGTAAAAAAAGTATAAGTGAATAAGGCGTTTTTTTAATCATGGACCAGCTTTCCTTATACGTTTTTGCTTCGGAAAGAGGATAAAACAGATAAATTCCGATAATTATTAAATAAGGCATAAGTCCTCTGAATAAGAAATCGTTGACCTTTCCCATTCGGTATATCGGAAAAATCAGTATAAAAATCAGTATTAAAAAAAACGGAGTAAAAGGTAAAATGACTTTACCATATTTTTTAAAACATAAATAAATCAGAATAAACAAAGCCAGGTTCATCCCGATATTTATACAATATTCGATAACACGATTTACCATACTGTCCGGAAATTGCCACAAAAAGCCTGAGATAGGTGCTTCCTCGTGTGAAAGAAAAAAAAGGAGGATAGGCAAACAGGCCAAAGCGGGAAGAAAAACCTGCATAATAACATTTCCCCAATTGAGCTGAAATCTGCTCAGAATCCATTTTCTGATAATTAGTATTGCAATAAGCAATCCACTGGTAAATGCGGGGAAAACGGCCCACCAAAAGGTAAGCGCAACAGGAAGTACAAGATATTCCAACTGTAACTTGTTTTTTAGAACAAAAACAAACATTCCACCAATGATAAGTGTCGGAATAACCTGATTTGGCACCCATAATGCATTTTCAAAATTCGACCAGGCTTCAACACCAAAATCGCCAAACTCATATAGTCTGCCTGTCAGTTTGAAGAATACAGTCTTAAATATGTGTGGCGTATCTCCTACTGACAATGCTAAAATGGCGAAGACCAGCTTTTTATTCAAAGCCAGGTAAACCCATGTAAATCCCAGGAAAAAGCCCAGCAGTGTCCAGATAAAAATAAAACTTTCACTAATCCCGCCCAGCCATTTCGACAGCAAGGCTGGCACTACATAATACCCGTAATAATACGATATGACCGGGCCGTCCAGTGGTATTCTTATTGGCCATTCATTTTTATAGAGCTCATAAAATTTAGTATTATGGCACCAGTAATCAAATGTTTGATAACAAATTCCATTAACTCCTGAAACCAATGTAATTATTAATGAGGCAGCTATCAGAATAAGTATATCCTTTTTAGTTAAAAAAGCTGTTTTGTTAAAGTTTTGATCTTTAATAATCTGAAAAAGCAGGAAGACTAAAACAGCAACCCCCGTTACGGCTATAGATGACCGGGTCCAGTAAATAAAAAAAAGCAAATTTGGTATTAATAAATAACTGATACTGAGGCATCGTAGAAGATAAATACTCATTGTGATTGAATTCAAAAAAATGGTTTACTGAATATTATTATACTATGTCAAAATCAAATAGACCTATCCTGTCCTTTTTGTATCAAATCTATAAAGCAGCATCTTAATGAATGTGCTATTCATTTCTCCGGGGTTTAATTTGATATCAGGACTACTTTATTTGATGAGGTTTGATAATCCGGTCGCGAAAATAATTATTAAAACTGACTGTCATCATCTTTCCTTCGATTCAGCAGAAATAACTTTGCATTCGAATTTATAAATTTTTGTCCTTTTACAAGTTACCTTATGGAAATACCCATCTTTTTTATAGCACATTGGTATCTGTCTTTACTCATGCAAACCTTCTTTCTGCATCGTTATGCAGCTCATAAGATGTTTACAATGCGTGCTGCCTGGGAAAAATTTTTTTATACACTGACTTGGATTTTTCAAGGCTCATCTTTTCTAAGTCCGTATGCTTATGGTGTAATGCACCGGCTGCATCATGCGTATGCTGATACTGAAAATGATCCGCATTCTCCTGGTTTCTCTGAAAACGTGATGGACATGATGTGGAAAACAAAAAATTATTACAATAAAATTGTTAATGGAACAGATACCATTGAAACCAAATTCAAAAAAGGAGTACCACATTGGAAATTTATGGAAAAGCTGGGCGATTCCTGGTTTTCCAGAATTGGCTGGGGTGTATTTTATATCATGTTTTATATTCAGTTTGCCGCGCACTGGTGGATGTATCTGTTGCTTCCTATACACTTTTTAATGGGCCCCGTTCATGGCGTCATCATTAACTGGTATGCACATCGTTACGGTTATGTTAATTTTAAAGTTGATGATACGGCCAAAAACCTTCTTCCATTCGATTTTCTCATGATGGGTGAGTCTTACCATAATAATCACCACAAATATGGCGGCAGGGCTAATTTTGGCTTTAAATGGCATGAATTTGATCCAACATATCCTTTTATTTTACTACTAAATAAATTGAAAATTATTCGCCTGAAACCGAATAATGATCTTAACTATATGTAAATAGTAAAACATACGATACTTTTGTTTTGTAAAAGGCCGGTTGAATTAAACTGGCTTTTTTGACTTAAGACAATATCATTACAAAAGAAATCATTGTGATTAAAAAAATAGTTCTGGCAATTTGTCTGCTAACTCTGATAACAGGTATTTATTACCGTGATCTGGTCAGTTACGGATGGATGCAGGCAAAAGGGCAGATTAGTATTTTATGGAATGTTCAGCAGGTTAAAGATGTTTTAAATGACCCGGCTTTCCCTGATTCTCTCAAAGCACGGATCCGTTTGATCGAAGAAATAAAACAGTTTGGCGTTGACTCTCTCGGACTAACCCCGTCCAAAAATTACACTACCTTTTATGACCAGCACGGTAAACCGCTGATCTGGGTAATTACAGCGTCGGACCGGTATCGTATAAAGCCATACAAATGGCAATTTCCGATTATAGGTGCATTTCCCTACAAAGGTTTTTTTGACTCAACCAGGGCAGCAAATGAAGAAAATATTTTGATAGATCAGGGATTCGACGCGGATATTGGAGAGGTATCAGCATGGTCGACATTAGGTTACCTGAAAGATCCGATTTTGTCCAGTATGTTAAGGCGGAAAGAAGGAAGTCTGGCTAATTTAATCCTGCATGAATTAACGCATGGTACGCTTTTTGTGAAAAGCGATCTTGAATTGAATGAAAATCTGGCAAGTTTTGTAGGCGATCTGGGAGCAATCAGGTTTTTAAAACAGAAGTACGGTCTGGAATCCAAAGAACTTCGTATATATGAGTATTCCAAAAAGTATAACGACGCCTATTCACAGCATATACTAAGAGGAATAGGAAAACTGGATAGTTTATATAATACATTTGGAAGCAATATGAAAGCGGATCCTTTGAAGGATTCTTTAAAGCAAAAGTTAATTAAAAAAATTGTTACAGATGCTGATACACTTCTTGGTAATAAAAATACGTTGAAAGCCAATAGTTACTGGCAAAAAAATCCATTACCTAACAATGCATTTTTTATTAGTTACCAGACATATAAATCGAAGCAGAACACTTTCCAGAATGAATATAAAAACCGGTTTGGCAGTGATTTCAAGAAATATCTGAGTTATTTAAAAGCAAAATACTCCTCTTTGTAATTTAATTATTTGGCATGAAGAAATTATTCATCTTACTATTAGCCCTGTTACCCATTGCAGTTTTTATTTCCTTTAAACAGTTTGAGCAGAATAGAATTGTCCCTAATAAAAGCTTTGGATTTGGTGAAAAAGTCGAATACCGTGTTCATTATGGTTTTATTAATGCAGCTGAGGCGAGAGTTGAAGTTGATAAAAAAGTAACTATGGTCAACAACCGGCCATGCTTTAAAATAAACGTTACCGGCCGTACCGTTGGTCCTTTTGACCTGATTTCCAGAGTACGTGACACTTGGCGTTCTTACGTAGATACTTCCGCTATTCTTCCGCATGCATTTTATCAGAGTGTACAGGAAAATAAATACCGGAAAGAGGAAACCACTGTTTTTAACCACGATAAGGACCAGGCTGTTTCAAGCAAAAAGGATGAGTCCAAGGTTTATAATGTTCCTAATAACATACATGACATCATAAGTGGTTATTTCTTTCTTCGAACAATCAATTTTGACAAAATAACGGAAGGAGAAGTTATTGAAGTACCTACTTTTTTTGATGGACAAGTTTATAAATTGAGGGTAAGGTATGTTGGACGAGATGTAATTAAAACCAAATTTGGAAAAACGAAAGTCCTGCGTTTAAATCCGCTGATTCCTGACAATAAACTTTTTAAAGGCGAAGGTGCAATGCGTCTATGGATTTCGGATGATTCTAATAAGATACCTTTGAAAGTTGAAGTGGAGTTGGTAATCGGTTCACTGGAAATGGATATTAAATCTTTTAAAGGATTGCGGAAAGATATTGCCTGGTTTTAAGCAGAAGCTTTTTCCTAAAACGCTGAATCTGTTTTAATGGAAATGGCAGCTCGTTTTTTTGAATTGTAATGAACGGAGTCGCCTCTCCTCCAAAACTCTTATAAAAATTGGAAATTGATTCAATTTCCGGGCTTTCAAAATCGAACCAAACTACATTTTCATTATTTTCCTTGAAGTATTGGTCAATTAGGTAAGTTCTACCATTTCCTTTTCGTCCCACTTCGTCTGACGCATTAAAAAGGTAAATACCCATATCGTCTTTCTTTACAAAAAGCGCCCCTGCGTGTATCTTGTTTTTAATGGAAACATACCATACTTCTGCACATTTCATTTCCTGTAATTTTTTAAATAATACTACCAGAAGATTGTAGGCTTTTTCAGTTACACCATGCTCAATTTTATGTTCATGATATTTTTTGAACAAATTAATCATTGGTAATATATCCTCACTTTTTTCCAATACCCAATTAAATCTTTCTGCTTTTTTTAAATTGAGTCTCCCGTTTTTGCTGTACTTACTTCGAATCAGTTCAAAAGGTTTATTATTAAATAGCCAGTTTGTATGATTTTTTTGAAATTTAAGTTCTGCAAATTGCGGCAATTCAGATTGAAGAATTTTATAATTCTGTGGATGAAAACTATAAGTAGAAATATAGGAAAAGTTGGAAGAAAGCGTAGTTAAAAAAAGAATGATCTGCTCCGCTGTAAGTTCAGTGCGAGAAAACAAACCTAGGTACTGACAAAAAAGAGGCTGTTGAATAACTGAATAGCTCCACTTTTTTATAACTGGTAAAGGCATTACAATTTGAAGATCGTCGGCAGAAGGCCAGACAAGAGCATTCCAGTCTTCACAAACTATGTCCAGATACCAGCTAAAACCATAGATAATTTTTTGCTCAGATCGTTCTATTAATTCATTCCAGCGTTGGTCATTTATCTGTAAACGGGTTAATAAAACAGGGTTCAAAGTGCGGGAGTTTATTTAAAATAACTCCGTAATTTTTGCAAAGTTTCTTCTACATCAGGCGTTTCATCCATGAGAAGATTAATGCTTTGAATCGAATGGATAACTGTACTATGGTCTCTTCCGCCAAAATGATAACCGATCGATTTTAATGGAAGATCTGTATATTCTTTTGCCAAAAACATGGCAAGCTGACGGGGATAAACCACTTCTTTTTTTCTGCTTTTACTTTTCAGATCCGCTATTGTAACCTGGAAATAATCTGCAATAACTTCTTGAATTGTATCAATGGTAACTTCCTTGTCCTCGTTAGTTACAATATTCCGTAATATATTTTTAGCAAGTTCTACGTCAATATCACGACGCGTTAAAGATGCCTGTGCCATCAGCGATACAATTACGCCTTCCAGTTCACGCACATTGGAGTTGACACTATGTGCTACGTATTCAATAACATCATAATCAATTGATATTCCTTCTGACTGAATTTTCTTTTGAATAATGGCAATACGAGTTTCAAAATCCGGCGTTTGCAAATCAGCTGTAAGTCCCCATTTAAAACGGGAAAGTAACCTGTCCTGCAACCCAACCAATTCTCTTGGCGGACGGTCACTGGTCATGATAATTTGCTTGCCTAACTGATGCAGGTGATTAAAAATATGGAAAAAAGTATCTTGTGTTTTCTCTTTTCCGGACAAGAACTGCACATCATCAATTGCCAGAACATCAACCTTCATATAGAAGTCGTTAAAATCCTGCAGCGTATTATTTTTAATTGAGTTAATAAACTGATTGGTAAACTTTTCCGAAGAAACGTAAAGCACCAGTTTATTATCAAAATGATTCATAATATAATTCCCAATGGCCTGAACAAGGTGCGTTTTGCCCAAACCTACACCGCCGTACATCATCAAGGGATTGAAAGACGTAAGACCGGGCCGCTGCGCAACAGCAAATCCTGCTGATCTTGCCAAACGGTTACAATCACCTTCTATAAAATTATCAAACGAATAATTAGGGTTCAAATAAGTATCCAGATTCATAGAATCATGGTCCTTAAGCTTTATAGTAGGAACTAGTCTTGGATCAGTAGAAAAATTATCAGGTTTTGAAGCATTAGGCGATTTCTGTGTCGAAACGTTCATCGTCAGCGGCTGATGCTTATCATTTCCCTTATCAACAATGATAGAGTACTCCAACAGTCCATCCCGGCCAATTGCATAATCCAAAGCCTTCCTGAGAAGATTAACGTAATTATCTTCCAGCCATTCATAAAAAAACTGGCTGGGTACTTGTATAGTAAGCACTTTGCCATAAAGCTTCAACGGACGAATGGGTTCAAACCACGTCTTAAAGCTCTGCTCAGGTATATGCTGCTGAATTACCCTCAGGCATGCGTCCCAAATTTGGTCTACTTCTCTGTATGTGCTTACTCTTTCCAATGTAAAATAACTCGAAGTCGGAATGTCTAAAATCAAATGGGACGGCAAAGATATAAAAATACCTGATCTGTATAGACGAAACCTATATTCAATTTAGTACTTGCGTCTACGTTTTTCAAGCATGTCATTAAATCTATTTCAAAATATTGACTGGTTATTGTCTGGTCGTTAAAGTAGTTTAATGAATAAAAAATATATGAACTTTAAATTTGCAGCTTTGCTAAGATACGTTTAGATTTATAAAAATACATATCCACAACTTCCTGAATATGCCCGGAAATTTATTTTCAGAATTTGCTCCTTCCGACAAAAAAGCCTGGGAAAAACAGGCTGAAAAAGAAATAAAAGGGTCTGTTTCTGAATTAAAACTTTTAAAAATTACAGGCCTGGATGATATTGAGCCGTATTTAACACTGGAAGATTTAAATAATGAACAGATTAACGATCTTCAAAAGTGTCAAAAGAAAAATCCTGGCTGGCTTAATATGCCACTCATTAAAAGGACAGAGTCGAAGTTAACAAATTTAAAAATAAATAACACTCTTCAGAGCGGTGCACAGGCAATTCTTCTGGATATTACAAATACGGATTTAACCAAATGTGAATTTCCCAAACTGCTGCATTCTATCAGGCTAAGTGATGTTCCTGTTTTTTTTAAAACAGAACAAAATTCTGATAATCTTTTTGATTTAATTTCAAAAGGTGCAGGATATTACATAAAAGGCGGAATTGCACACGATCCGATCGCACACTGGATGCGTTCCGGACAGCCTTTTGATATGTCATTTGACGAGATTTCCGTTTTGTTAAAAAAAACAAAAAATATGCGGGAATTTTATCCATTAATGATAGAAAGCCATGTATATCACCAGGCAGGTGCAAATCCTGTGCAGGAACTTGCTTTTTTGATTTCAGCAATGGTTGGCAGCATAGATATTCTGACCAACGCCGGAATATCGCCTTTACAAGCAATAAATCATTTCTTTTTTTCAGTTTCTGCCAATACTGAATATTTGACTGAAATTTCCAAACTTAGGGCACTCAGGTATCTTTACCGGAAAATAAGCCGTGCCTATAAATTGCCGGATGATTTATGTCATGCGTTTATTCATGTAAGTACATCTTCATTTTTTAATACAGAACATCTTCCTCATAACAACATATTACGCGCAACTTCCGAAGCGATGAGTGCCATTGTAGGTGGCTGTAATGCGCTGACAGTTAAAGCATACAACCATACTTATGCACAACCGGATGATTTTTCTGACCGTATTGCCCGGAATGTTTCTTTACTGATTGCTAACGAAAGTTACCTGAACCGTGTAGCTGATCCATCGGCAGGCTCTTATTTCATTGAAAACCTGACACTAAAAATGGCGGATGCAGCCTGGTCATTATTTCTTGAGCTTGAACAAAGAGGAGGAATAATTGAAGCGTTTAAAAATGGATTTGTTCAGGATGAAATTCAAAAGTCGTGGAATGAAAAAATAATATCAATGAGTCAGGAAAGGGTAATAATTGGTGTAAATAAATTTGGATCAAAAAGTACTCTGACAGATTCTGATGATTTAAGTATTTTAGAGAAAAAAGATGAAAAAAATCAATTCAGAATTCTGCCTGATAGAAATCTTGCTAAACAATGGGAGAACGAGCAAAAATTTTGAAGATCAATTTTCTGCCATTTGCTCTAATTAAAAAAAATAACAATGTTAGATATTGCCCGTATGATCCGATGACATCATTTTTCAAAACCTGATCCAAAAATTTATGAAGCCGGACTTTAATCAAGATCTAACGAAACCGATTGAAATAACTACACAGGTTGCTGAAAAGCCACTTGAATCATTTCACACTTCGGAAGGAATAAAAGTGAAAACTTTATTCACCAGTAATGATGTTGAAAATGCCAGACATTTAGATTTCGCCGCCGGTTTACCTCCGTTTGTCCGTGGGCCTTATGCAAGTATGTATTTGCAACGCCCCTGGACGATCAGACAATATGCCGGATTCTCTACGGCAGGAGAGTCGAACGCCTTTTACCGTCGAAATTTAGCGGCCGGCCAAAAAGGACTATCCGTAGCTTTTGACCTGGCAACGCACCGCGGCTATGATTCGGATCATCCCAGAGTAACAGGTGATGTGGGAAAAGCTGGTGTTGCTATTGATTCGGTGGAGGATATGAAAATTTTATTCGATCAGATTCCCTTAGATCAAATGTCGGTGTCGATGACTATGAACGGAGCCGTAATTCCGGTTCTGGCTTTTTTTATTGTAGCCGCAGAAGAACAAGGTTTTGCTCCTGAACAGCTTACTGGTACTATTCAAAATGATATCCTGAAAGAATACATGGTCCGGAATACTTACATTTATCCGCCCAAACCCTCCATGCGCATCATTGGAGATATTTTTGCTTATACAACCCGCTACATGCCGCAATTTAATTCTATCAGTATCAGCGGTTATCACATGCATGAAGCAGGAGCACCGGCACATATAGAACTGGCTTATACCCTGGCAGACGGACTGGAATATATCCGGACCGGACTTGCCTCGGGAATGAACATTGATGACTTCGCCCCCCGTCTGTCGTTCTTCTGGGGAATTGGTATGAATCATTTCATGGAAATAGCCAAGTTGAGAGCCGGAAGATTACTTTGGGCTAAAATTGTCAAAAGGTTTAATCCAAAAAACGACAAATCACTCATGCTGCGTGCACATTGCCAAACCAGCGGATATAGCCTGACCGAACAAGATCCCTATAACAACGTTGCGCGTACCACCATTGAAGCAATGGCGGCTGTAATGGGCCACACACAGTCTTTGCATACCAATTCTTTGGACGAAGCTATTGCATTGCCAACTGATTTTTCGGCACAAATTGCCCGTAACACGCAACTTTTTTTGCAATACGAAACTGACATTTGCAAAGCTGTAGATCCATGGGGAGGTTCTTATTATGTTGAATACCTAACCAAAGAATTGTGTGAAAAAGCCTGGCAGCTTATTGAAGAAGTGGAAGAACTGGGAGGTATGACAAAAGCTATTGAAACCGGTTTGCCAAAAATGAGAATAGAAGAAGCTGCTGCAAGGAAACAAGCCAGAATAGATTCGGGACGAGATATTGTTGTTGGTGTAAATAATTATAAAACAGAAAATAATGAATCATTGGAAATACTTCAAATTGACAATAATAGTGTGCGTGAATCTCAGATAGCAAGTATTAACAGTGTTAGATTAAATAGAGATTATTTAGAAACAGAGCGGGCGCTTGATGCAATAACACTCGCTTGCAAAGAAAATGGAGGCCGGGACATGCAAACCAATTTATTATCGCTTGCCATTGATGCAGCTCGTAAAAGAGCTACATTAGGTGAAATTTCTGATGCAATGGAAAAAGAATTTGGAAGGTATAAATCTACCATACGCTCGGTATCCGGCGTTTATCAATCGGAAGCTTCTGATGATGAAAACTTCCGCTTAGCACTTCAGATGTCTGATGAATTTGCTGAAATGGAAGGAAGAAGGCCGCGTATTCTGGTTGCCAAAATGGGCCAGGATGGTCATGACCGTGGTGCCAAAGTAATTGCAACCAGTTTTGCTGACCTGGGATTTGATGTTGATATCGGTCCGTTATTCCAGACTCCGGAAGAAGTTGCCATACAAGCAGCTGAAAACGATGTTCATGTGGTGGGCGCATCCAGCCTTGCCGCCGGGCATAAAACTTTAATTCCTCAGCTCATTACTGAATTAAACAGAATAGGACGCGGTGATATTATGGTTATTGCAGGAGGAGTTATTCCGGCGCAGGATTACCAGTTTTTATTTGATGCAGGTGTTAAAGGAGTTTTTGGACCCGGAACCATTATTTCGGTTGCAGCACAGAAAATTTTAAAGCAGCTGATGGAATAGCTTAATATTTCTTTATAAAACTTATTAAAGCTAAACTTTACCAAATACCAGCGAAGTACAATTGCCGCCAAATCCAAAAGAATTAGATAGTACATAATCAACTGATATATTTTCAATCAGTGTTGAAACCGGTGGAATTGAGAAGGAAACAATTGGTTTCTCGACATGAAGGCTTGGGAATATTTCTGAATTTATGATACTTAAAATACTAAAAATCGCTTCTACTGCACCCGCAGCACCCAGCGTATGACCGGTATATGATTTGGTAGAATTATAAGGCGGAATAGTTTCAAAAACTTGGGTCATTCCAAAAAGCTCAACCTGATCATTGTTTGGCGTTCCGGTACCATGTGCGTTGATGTGACTTATTTGTTCTGTCGTAATTCCCGCAGATTCAATTGCTTCTCTCATAGAATGTATTGCACCAACGGCATTATCAGACATAGCCGAAGCATGGTGCGCATCATTAGAATTGCCGAAACCCGCTATTTCAGCATATACTTTTTTATTTTCAACAATATTTTCTGCCTCCAAAACCAGATAGGAAGCTGCCTCTCCAAGATTCAGACCATCCCGATCTTCGTCAAAAGGTTTGGATGGAAACTTAGAAAGTATATTGAGCGCATTGAATCCATTAACTGTGTATTTAGCTAAACTATCTACTCCGCCGACAATCACTCGTTTGGCGCGTCCGGATTTTATAAGCCGTGCACCTAACATTATTGCATTAGCCGATGAAGAACAAGCTGTATTAATGGTATCGGTAAATCCTTTAATTCCGTAATTATTGATCAGCTTTAAAGTATGGGCTGCACAACCGTAAGCATCCAGATATTCTGAACCGCCGGATTCTACATTGGCATCCTGATAAAGCTGATCGGTAAGACACATTCCGCCAACTGTACTGGCAGAAATGAGAGCTGTTTCAAAAGAAGAAAGTTGCTTCTGAGTAAGGCCTGCATCCTTTATTGCCTCCTCAAAAGCTTTAACCGCCAGTAAACAAGTACGTGTATAACCGGTTTTATCATCTAAATAAAGTTGATGCTTTAATTCTTCATTACTGCACTTAACTTCCCCAAAAGGCAAACTGGAAGTATAAGCCGACTCAAAATACATGGCATAGGAAATACCGGAATGCCCCTGAAACAAGCTGCTATAATTCTCAGAAACATTATTACCAATGGCACTAATAATGCCCATACCAGTTACCAGTACCCTAGTCATTTTATCAGGCAGTTTTAGTATTGGCCATAATATAGTCTGCCATGTGATTTACATCTATTAAAAACTTTCTTCCTTCGGCAGGATTATTAATTTTAATTCCATATTCTCTTTCCAGCAAAACAACGAGTTCCAAAGAATCGATTGAATCTAAGCCTAAATCACCTCCAAAAAGCGGTTCATCATCTTTAATGTCTGCCGGATTTACATCTAACAAATTCAGGTATTGTACAATTTGTCCTTTCAGGATAGGCTTCAGCGTTTCAACGTTCATGTGAATTTTATTCTTTAATCGTTATTATTATTTAATTACTAAACATTTGTTCTCTTGAATAACTTCAATTCGAACTAAATAATTTTTTCTATTTTAAGTTTAAAATATGTGCAAAGTTGGCAAATGAAAATGAATACTCCGAGAAATAAAAATATCTTCCTAAGCTCATACCAGCTTCCTCCTTTGAGAAATAACACATAAAATCCTTCAAGACACCAATGTAAAGGTGAAAAATTTGCAGCAGCCTGCATAAAACCGGGCATTACAAATGTTGGGACTAAAATCCCTCCTATTGCTCCAAATATGATAATTGAAATAGCTCCGAATCCATTAGCTTGCTCCTGCGTCCTGGCAATAGAACCAATGAGCAATGCATAACTTACTGCCGACATGCTGCTCATAAATACAACCATTGCAAATGCCAGCAAATCAGAAGGTAAACTCAGTTTTGGCAGTCCCAAATGCGGCAAAATCCATATTCCCATAGAAAAGGTTAAAATGACCTGCAAAACTGCAACTGTAACATAAACACTCATTTTACTAAACATAACGAGCATAAAGCTCGTCGGCATTGTTTTAAGTCTTAAAAAGCTGCCATTCACTCTTTCTTTTACAATGTTACTTCCCAGAGAAACAACCATAAAAAACATAGCAAATATTGTCCATGCAGGAACATTATGCTGGGTTGAGTTAGGTACCGCCATCGAGTTATTGTTACTGGCAACAAACTGATTGATTTTTACGCGGTTTGTAATCATTCGCTTTTTCAACACATCAGATTTGTTTCCGACTCCCATAGAACTATACATATTATCGATCATCAGTGAATTTTCGATCACGCTCATGTACGATTGAATAATGCCCATGACTGAATAAGTGTAATTTTCCTGAAGAACCGGGTCATGGTAAAAAGAAAGAGCAGGAATTGCAACAGCTTTGGATTTTGATGAATCACTTTCCAGGCCAAGATCATCCATAAGAATTTTACTGACATCTCCTGCATTACTTTCCAGCCCACTTGAAAACGTTGCAGGAATATATAATGCAATCATTTTACCACGTGCCAGCAACTCTGATTTAAGCTCTTTTTGTGAAAGATTATGAACGGTATCAATTTTAAAAAGACCGGATTCGGTTAAAACATTTACCAGTTTTTTTCCCTGCAAACCTTTATCATGATTCATGATTAACAGTGGAATCTGGTTTTCATTTACCACTTTATAAACGCTGTCCTGTATAATGGTAATGATAAAAACCAGCAATAAAGGCATCAAAAACATCAGTGCCAATCCTACCCGATCGTTGATCAGCAGAAGTACTTCTTTTCGTATAGATGAATAAACTTTGAACATAAATTAATCTCTATACTCCTCCCCGGTCAGTTTAATGAACAAAGACTGCAAATTAGGTACCTGATTTGTTTCTTTAAGATCAGCCAGATCACCAGCCGTAATGACCTTGCCATGATCTATCAAAGCAATACGGTTACAGAATTCTTCCGCTTCTGACATGTGGTGCGATGTATAAATAATTGTTGTTCCGAGGGAGTTAATTTCCTGCAAGTAGCGGATAATTGCATTTTTGCTTTGCACATCCACGCCAACGGTAGGTTCATCCAAAAATAATATTCCAGGCTTGTGAATTATTCCGATGGCCAGATTAACACGTCGTTTCATACCTCCGGAAAACGTTTCAACTTTTTTATCAGCAGCTTTCGACAATCCAAGAACGTCCAATAATTCTTCTCTTCGAAATCTTAGTTCGTTTTTGGAAATGTTATACATGGCTCCAAAATAATCCAGATTTTGACGGGGAGTTAATTCCTGATAGAAGGCATATTCCTGAGGCACAAAGCCAATTACACTTCGACGGGACGATTCTGTGATGAGGTTGCCATTTAAAGAAAAACTAATTTCGCCGGAAGAAGGTGGAATAATACCACAGAGAATCGAAATCAAAGTAGTTTTCCCGGCACCGTTTGGGCCTAATAAACCGAAAACATCAGCATGGTTTATGGTAAGAGAAACATCGGTAAGACTATTTTCCTGCGACGATTTATACCTTTGTGATACGTTTTCAATCTCAATACATGGCAATTCTGTCATTTTTGGATTAAATCTACTTTCCTAATTTCATTTTGGAAAGTTTCTGAAATGCTTCCTTTTCTACCGACCGGATGTTCAAAAGCATATCAGCAATTTCCTCAAAATCTTTTTGCTCTGTTAGCCGGCCTTTGTAAACACCAGCCATTTTAATTGCACTTGCACGCCAAAGATCACCTGATTTCGTAAACTCTTCAGACATACCGCTCAATCGGTCATCCTGCAAATAAGCCGCAGCTTCTTCCAAAAATGCACCGTACAGAAAACGAAAACCGCCACCGCCTGTACCAATTTCTTCCTGCATTCTTACGATTTGACCTAAAAATAAACCGGCTTTTTTTAGTCCTAATTTATCTCTCCATTTACGAATATTATTGGAAGTATACCTGATTCCGTTTACACCGGCAAAATTGCCGGGTATGCTGATCATATCCCGGATATTACGGTTGATTCCCTTCACTATTCCTTTGCGAATGAGATCGGTATCAATTTTTCCAACTTTTTCAGGAAAATACAAATGCCCTTTTGGAGCCAGCGGACCTTGTGCAAATCGTACTCTGGACAACTCTTCTTTCGATAAAGTCGTCACACCTTCCATTACAGGATCACTGATCAGATATCTGCCTTCATTTTCCCCATAAACAATCAGATTATGCGCATTGAAATGAAAACGATATTCTTTTGGAAAATAAGTAAGATGGAACACTCCTACCTGGCAGCCTACCGGAACACCTTCTTTTATTTTTTGATCCAAAAAGAGTTCTGCTTTCTCAGGACTACTGAATTTTTTGCGCGTAACCTCTACACCCAATGATTTACAGGTTCTCTTAAAAATAGCGCCAGGCATAGTTCTGAAAGAAATTGCCGGTCCGTTATTAATAGTAAGAAATGGAATTTGTATATAAAAAAGACCTGAACCCATGCCAAAAGCCAGTGGTTCAGTCATAAAATCAAGTCCATGATAGCGTAACAAAGCAGTCGTTACCCCATTTTCGCAATGTGCAGTTTGTACGTGACGAAATTCTTCCGTCTGAATATCAATGTCCACCAGAATTAACCTTTAAAATTTTTCAATTCATCCACTGTAATGTCAAAAGCCCGGGCATATTTCCCCAGTTTACTGTCGCTCAGACTTTTAAAAACAGATGGTTTAAAATGCCTTTTTATAAAAAAACTGAAGATGCCTGTATATCCGGATAAAACCGGCAAATCCATTAATCTGAGCTCCATAAAATAGTAAACAGGACTCTTTTCACCATTCACAACAGCTTTTCTTGCTTCCTCTACCCGTTCATTTACTTCGTCCCAGGCACTGTCGAGCGCATCTTTTTTCACATCCCATCCACGGCTCAGAGCAGTTTCATATTTCCCGTCTTCATTTTTAACATAGCATAACTCTCTCGTCAATCTGAAAAGCGCACCGGGTTCCTGAGGAAGATCTTCCTTTTTCATTTTAAATAAAAATTTGAAACGAAATAAAACTACAATTACGAAGCAATTTAAGCATTTAATTCAGCTGTATAATAGCCTTTTACATCAAAATTTCAGCAAACTGTCAACAGACAGAACATATATGAAAATCTGGAACTCTCCGGAACTGCCAACAATATTTTTTCGCCTTTTTTCAGAAAACCGCTATTGAATATTTCTTCTACCATCATATAAATGGATGCTGCCCCAACATTGCCTTTTGTTACAAGATTGGTATACCACTTTTCCTTAGGCACCGGAATTCCATTTTCAGTTAAAACTTCTTCAATTTTACTCTCGAAAAAATAACTTGAAAGATGAGGCAGAAAATAGGTCAAATCGTCCATGTTAAATCCCTTATCTTCAAGTATATTCTTAAGGTTTGCGAAACCAAGTTTAACAATTTTTTCACTCAGCAATTTCACATCCTGTTTGATACTAAAAATCGATTTTTCCAGAATTTCATCGTTAGAAAAATCTTTAAAACTTTTAAGCGTACCATCCTTCTGTTTATGCGCACCCATATACATACAAGCTTCCTCCTCATTGGCAAACGAACATCCGTCAATCCATTCAATTTTCAATGACTGACCAGTAGCATTTGGCTTACCTTCAACCAAAAATGCCCCGGCGCCGTCAGAAAGCATCCAGCGTAAAAAATCCTTATCAAATGATACATAAGGATTCTGTTCCAATTTAATTAATTGCTGAACTTCTTCTTCGAATTGTCCTGCACGTAATGAAGGAGAAAACCGCTCAGATGCAGCAGCAACTGCCATTTTTTTATCTTCAAGTTTCACCGACATATACGCATATTTTAATGCATGCATACCTGCACAACAAACTCCGGACGGAGATACTACTTCGATAGAGCCGGTTTCGGGTAACCAGCCATGTATCATCACACCATGCGAAGGCATAATCTGGTCAGGGCTGGAAGTTCCGCAACTCAGCAGATCTACATTTTTTATATCTTCCGGATGATCTGCAAAAAGGCCTTTGACGGCTAATGCAGCCATTTCGGCATTGGTATGTGTTGGAATTCCTTCTTTGGTATATGCGTAATAACGACTTTTGATTTTGTTATTTCTTAATACAATTGACTTTGATTTAGAAGGTTTACCGTTAATAAATCCCAGGTATTCTTCCATTTCCTCATTAGGAACAGCTTCATTAGGCAAAAATTTAGCAATTCTCGTAATATATGCTTCTGACATTTTGATGTTAAGAAATTTAATGTGTTGATGTTTTCAAGACCTTTTAACTATACGATCCATATTATTTTCTTAGCTCAACACCATAAAAATAATCTTTCTCTTTTCGAATTTGATTTTTCACAAACGGTGCTATTAAAATAAAATAAACAGATAATATGATCGGAGAAGCAACAAAAAGAGCTATCAATAAATAATATTTAAATAAGGTTACAAAAAACTTCCTTTTTTCCGGAGTAGTTCCTTTCTTCTTGATCAAACCAGCCCAAATGCGAAAAATCTTCTTTCCTCTCATTTCAATAAACCAGATATCCGTAGGAATTTTGATTAGTCCTAATGAAAGTATCTTCTTTTGCAAGCCGGAAAAATCACTGCTTTTCAAAGCTTCACTCACAATCGAACCAAACCGGTTGCTACTTTGAATGTCTTCCTGGCTCACACCCGGAAGTGGCAACAAATTCCATTTCCGTTCCTTTTTACCAGTAAGCATCCAGTGAAAAATAGTCAGAACACTAATTAAATTAGGCTCACGATCCATTAGCGGAATATTCCCTACTAAAACCCCGCCAGCGTTATTTATGTAAGCTTTAATACTTTCCTGAGAGTTAAGCCACATATTTCTTCCGCCAATAATTGTTACTACAGGCGTTCCTTTCATTTTTTGCTGAAAACCCGGATCCTGTAATAAAGATGTAATAGGAAGAGAAGGTGACAAAAACCAAGGCTGATAACCGATTACGATCAGGTCATATTTATCTGCTCTATAACTAACTGGCTCCAATTCAACTGCTTCTTCCACAACGCATTCAGGCATTGTATTATAAAACACATCGCTGGTCCAGGGAAAATCAAACGGTTTTACAGGTTTTATATTAATTTTTTCAATTTGCAGCGGATCAAACGGCAATAAAAAATTATTGATAATTTCATGCAATTGTCCGGATTGCGAATAATTAACGACAAGCACTTTTTTCATTCAACTAATTCATTCAAAATTCACTAACTCAGATACCTGCTACTTTAAGTCACTACTTTTAATCACCCCTGAGCTAACTGAATAATTTTTAATTATCTTTTTTAAATCAGGTTCCAGTTTGCCATATCCATTTACTACGGCTTGTCTGTCTTCTTCTAACTGCTTATAGTATTTGAGTATTTTTGGAGCATGTTCCTGCACGCTCAAACGTAAAAACCGGTACTCTATATTATCCGGATTTCTCTTTATTTCTTCTTCCAGCATCCCTGCCCCTTTTTTGAAAGTCTTGATCTTTATCGCAGGTCCTTTCAAAAACACCGCCTTTTTCATGAGCATAGCTCCCAAGTATGCGTTATTAAGTGAAGTCTCTCCGGCGTTATCCAATTTCGATATTTCCGAATCAACATTGTCTTCCGATTGGCCTGCCAGGGCTTCATAATAAGAAACTCTATCTGCATTTTTGAATCCGGATGATGCAATAATGACCAAAAGTAAAACGTGGATGCAAATCAGATTCTTCATAATTACATGACATTATTTCAATACACAAAGATAGAAATTAGTATTAAAATAAATTTAAAGGGTCTTTTTGCATTCTAAAATAGAGTGGTAACTATCGCCGATGAGCGGGTAAGTTTCTACAACTTCAAAACCTGCCTGTCTGATAAGTTCTTTCATTACATTGATACTGTACATTTTGCTATTACCATTAGCCATAACTGTAAAATATAAAGATGTAGCAACCAAGCTATAATGTGCAGCAGGAAACCCCTGATTATCAAAAAACGGTTCAAGGATATAAACAATTGTTTCGTCGGAAGCTGCCTGCCAAACATTTTTCAGAATCTGAACAATTTCCTCCTTGGAAAAACAATCCAGAAACTGGCTCATCCAAATCACATCTGCCCCTCGCGGGATTTTTTGCGCAGAATCCAGTAAGTCGATAGCCTGAAAATCAATACGGTCCAATAGTCCTTTCTCCGTTGCGTTCTGCTTCGCTACTTTTAGCTGAACAGGCAAATCAAGTATTTTTATGTTGACATCCGGATTATAATTACAGCATGCAAACGACCATTTACCTGTATTTCCTCCAATATCAAAAATAGTTTTGGGCTGTGTTTTAAACACAATTTTCAACGCTTCAGGAAAAGCCCCGTCCGAATAATAATGATCAAATTCAAACCAGGATTTTTTTGCCGGTTCAGGTAAAACAGATAACCCTTCGTATATAGTAGGCCAGCCTCCTAATACTTTTAATCCTTCCGGCTTTCCTTTTTTGATACTTTCGGTCATCGATTTTGCACCTAAATAACAAACGTCATTCATGAAATTAACATTGACTCTAGTCATTTCGTCTTTTAAAAGAAAAAACCCGATCTTGGTAATTTTTACTTTTTCTTCCACTTTTTCCAGCACACCTAACACTTCCGCAGCTTCGATCAGCAGATTAATACCGTACTCAGAAACATCCATTTTTTCAATGATGGTTTCAATACTTACTCCTTTCCTGTTGCTATTGATAAATTCAAGGATTCCTAAATCTCTGAGTGCCACAACGGATTGAAAAAACATTGGACCAAATGCTATTTTCTGGGCTTCATATTTGGCTTCTATCGCCGATATTTCTTTTTTCATTCGATACTGTTATGGTTCTCTGGTAATTACAGAGGCGGGTACTATTCTATCTTTAAATCTCCTCTTGTATTTTTTCTTTTTTAGATCTTCATCATGCCAACGTATATACTGTCCCATAGTGCCTCTGAATCGCTGAAAGAAATTCTCCCGTTCTGACAGTTTAACAAAGTCTTTTTTTATGGAATTTTGAGGATCAATTGAAGGTTCATGCAAATTCAATATTTTCAACGTATCAATTACAATGGGCAAAAGTGACATGGGAAGGTCAAATTTCTTGATAAATTTTCGCATATAGCCCGTTTGATAAGGATCAGTAGCCAATGCAATCTTATTAAAACCAAGCACCTTTGCAAGTCGGTATGAGTAATATACGTTTTCGGTACTGTGTTCAGCGTTTTCTTCGGTAAATAAGTTTTTGTTGGGAACGCCGAGCGCCTCTGCATAATAAGCCATTATCCGGCTTTCTATATATGGAGTAGCAACGGCAGAACCTGAGAAAATCACATTTTTAGCATACCCTTCCTTATATAGGTAAACCGCCCAATGAATTCTCATTTTTAATACACGATCCCAATTTTTGCCATCGTATGGGAATCCCGGAACAATGACAGCATCATAAGGCTGATTTTTAAGTCCATTATGAAATGCTTTTTCTGCTGAACGATACAAGATTTTACTACAACCTGTAAACAGGAATACGGATAAAATAGAAATGGTTAATAATCTAAGAATCACGTTAGCAGGTTGTCTGTTAAACAGCAAGCTGTAAACTGCTAACCTAAGGTTAACAGTTTACAGCTATAATAACTTTATCAATTACAATAATTTCAAGCCATAAAAATAAGAAACTATTCCTAAATATGGTTGTAACTCTCTTTTATGATTTATAAGGCTTACTCCATACCTTATAATATTTTGACTCAATATTCTGATTAATTTTATATACTGCACCTGCCCAATAATTTCTAAATCCAAAACCGCCGGCTTTTCCTTCTACTTTTTCAGTATGTAAAATCTTCTTGGTATTTAAGTCAATAAATGTAACCCAGGCGGTCATTTTTTCTGCCGTTTTACTAAGGCTCTCAACAACATAAACAACTCCAATTCCATCTTTCTCACTCAAAGAATATTTTGATACCGATTTTTTCACCTGATCCTCAGTAATACTATATTCTGAATCTGTAATATTGTCGGCCACATTAGCAGCTTTATTATATTTAATCATATCCGCAGTTTTGGAAGAATATTGACCTTCTTTTACTTTCAACGGCTTTTCCAGAGAAAATTTCTTTGGCTCAAATTCAATCAGATTATTCCAGCTTACCATGTGCTGGCCTTGAATAGCGGCAGGGTCCATAAAACCAGAACGACCAATATACTAGGCTTGTGTAAAGTCCAGACCAAGAAATACAACT
>Ga0247739_10000070_pt1 | contig 36150 bp, 32 predicted proteins | sample UWRJL058202B2_FD_180943 | JGI IMG/M metagenome (GOLD analysis project Ga0247739, IMG submission 180943) | Plant litter microbial communities from Arlington Agricultural Research Station in Wisconsin, United States - UWRJ-L058-202B-2 | ecosystem: Environmental > Terrestrial > Plant litter >...
AGAAGAATTAAAAGAGGAATTATTACAGTATCTCTATTATTATAATCATGAGAGACCACATCAGGGAATAGATGGGAAAAAGCCAATTGAAATGATAAATCCGTTACCGAAATAAGTGACTTTTACAATCGACGGAGGAGAAATCACATCCGGAGAGCGACGAACTTTATGTCTAACTTTATGTGATTTCTCCTCCGTCGAAATGACAATATTGCGCATAATTGGAATTTTACCTTCTTTTAAGCAAAAACCTCAAAATGCTCTACTTTCTCCTCAAACTCTAAAAGATAATTACTGTCTTCCGGATAATATTTTGCTTTTTCAAAGTCTTCTCCTGCAAAATTCTTTATTACTTCAAGATTTTCCCAATAAGTGATAAGCGTATAATGTGCTTCGTTGTTTTTGATGTTCCTCAAAAAAGACAATTTTATAAAGCCCGGTGTTTGTGAATAATCAGGAATCGCGGTCTTTTTTGTGAATTCTGTGTAGGCCTCATAATCTTCAATTTTTGTCTTTCCGTGCCAGATTCTTGCGATCATAATAGTAAGATTTAAAGTTAGTTATTATGTGATGTAATATTAGTTTTACGTATGATTGGGTTTAGAATTTAATAATGTGTTGTTGAACAATAATCTATTAATAAAGGGAGATTTTCCTCATTTACAAAATCTTTAAACATCGTTCTGTGATAATCTAATCTTAATTTATCAATTTTGGTGCTGTCGATTTTATGGTTTTTCTCAATCATCCATTTTACAAAGACCAGTGAGTCTGTGTTGCGAAGTGCTGGTCCAGTACTTCTTGCGTCTAGTTTATGGCAAGCTGCACAAGCAAAATTAAATATCTCTTTTCCTTTATATTGGTTTTGTGTTAATTTAGGGCTTGATGTTCCGCAAAAAGAAACAGGAATTTGACAAACGTAATTCTGTGGAACATCTGTTTTTATTTTATATAAAATTACTCCAATGAGCAAAATGATAAGAGCTGTACAAGAAAAAAGAATTTGATTGATTTTTTTCATTTGCAGAATTGGAATTTTTATTTCTTTATAAGTTGAATATACTTCAAACCACACTCAGAAATCTTAGTGTAAGAATTCATCGCATTACCATAATTCTGAATTGTAAGTGTGTCCTTTACATAAGTCGCGCCAATTCCAACGGGAATTTCCAGTTCTTTTGGTTCAGATTCTGAAATAGAATCTGATTCTTCTTCATTGCTGATGTCGCCTTCGTATTCATCCCATTTAATGCCTTCCAAAACCACATATTGTTCGCCTGATTCATTTTTAGAAAAAGTAGCTTTGCCTTTTACTTCACGAAGATTGGTTTTTAAAAAATAATGATAACCATCTTTTGTTTCCGTAATTTCAATAGAAATATCGCATCCATCAGCTTTATAAACGCCTTTTAGCGATTCATCGGTTTTGGCTATTTCTGGTGCAGCAATTGTATCATTGTTGTTTTTTTCTATAGCAGGTTCAGCTTTTTTGTCATTACAAGATGAAATTAGTAGGGCTGTTAAGATGATGGAACCAAGTTTATTTAATTTCATGGCTGTTGAATTTTTTTCTTTGATAAAATATATTTTAAATAAACAAACCCGAAAATTCCGGATAGAAGTGAAGCAATCAAAATAGCGATCTTAGAATAAACAATTGTTTCAGGATCTTTAAAAGCCAGAATCGTAATAAAAATTGACATTGTAAAACCAATTCCGCCCAGCATTCCTGCACCCAGAATATGAGTCCATTTTAATTTTTTGGGCAACACACAATAACCGGCAGTTACGCCCATAAAAGAAAAAAGCAGAATTCCCAAAGGTTTGCCAATAACGAGTCCTAAAATAATTCCGAAAGTATTCGGATGATCTAATCCCTGATGCCAGTCGGATCCTATTGCAATGCAGGTATTCGCCATAGCAAACAGAGGCAAAATGATAAAGGCAACAGGTTTATGTAAAAAATGCTGTAATTTATGAGAAAGTGATTTTTCGCCGCCATCTCCAAACGGAATCACGAATGCCAATATAACACCGGTAATCGTAGCATGAACGCCGGAATTGAGCATGAAATACCACATGGCAACTCCGCCAATCAAATACGGAATCACATTATGAATTTTTAATCTGTTTAAGCCAAATAATACTGCCCAGATTCCTAACGCAATAGCAAGATTGGCAAAAGCAATTGAAGTAGTGTAAAAAACGGCGATGACAATAATAGCACCTAAATCATCAATAACGGCGAGAGCAGTTAAAAAAATCTTTAATGATGGCGGTACTTTATTCCCTAATAGCGATAATATTCCAATTGCAAAAGCAATGTCCGTAGCCATAGGAATTCCGGCTCCGTTTTGAGTGTTTGTTCCATAATTTAATGCGAGGAATATTGCCGCCGGAACCAGCATTCCGCCAAACGCAGCCATAATAGGTAACGAAGCATTTTTGATACTTGATAATTCACCGTGATAAATTTCGCGTTCCAGTTCTAAACCAATCAGCAAAAAGAAAATCGTCATTAAACCATCATTGATCCAGTGTGTGATTGAATGTCCGCCTAAATCCTTTTCCCACAAAGAAATGTATTCCATTTGAAAAGAAGAATTAGCAAGACAAAGAGAAATAATAGTCACAAAAAGCAATAACAATCCTCCCGATTTTTCGTTTTCAAAAAAGGCTTTAAAAGTTTTGGTTAATTTCATTTGAGAGGAGTTATGCCGATTTGAAGATGAATATTAAATAAAATTTCCAGACGACGTTATTTTCAAAGTTAAAAAAAATAAAGGCAATAAAAAATTCTGACAAGTTTGTCTTTGCCACGAAGACGCTAAGACACAAAGTTTTTTTATTCTTTCTGTTTCTCTGTGGTAAAATTTGAGTAAGGTTGTCTTTTAATCTCGCAGAGTCGCTAAGACGCAAAGTTTTTTAATTCTTTGTGTTTCTCTTTGCAAAACTTTTGTGTAACTCTGTGGTAAAATTTGAGCAAGGTTATCTTTTAATCTCGCAAAGTCGCTGAGACGCCAAGTTTTTTAATTCTTTGTGTTTCTCTGTGCAAAACCTTTGTGTAACTCTGTGGTAAAATTTGAATAAGAATATCTTTTAATCTCGCAAAGTCGCTAAGACGCAAAGTTTTTTAATTCTTTGTGTTTCTCTGTTCAAAACCTTTGTGTAACTCTGTGGTAAAATCCAAAGAAGATTAAAATAAGCTGTATTTTTGTTTTATAAAATCAACAATAATGAGCATAAAAATTCTTCATATCGACAGCAATAATCCAATACTTTGGAACCAACTAGAAGCAGCAGGTTTCGAAAACCACGCCGACTTTAAATCTTCAAAAGAAGAAATCGAATCCAAAATTCACGAATATAACGGAATCGTAATTCGAAGCCGTTTTAAAATAGACAAAACTTTCCTTGATAAAGCTACCAATTTACAGTTTATTGCCAGAGTTGGTGCGGGATTAGAAAGTATCGATTGTGAGTATGCCGAGACGAAAGGAATCCATTTAATTGCGGCTCCGGAAGGTAATCGCAACGCTGTTGCAGAACATTCACTTGGTGTAATTTTATCTTTATTCAACAATTTGAATCAGGCCGATGCCGAAATAAAAGCCGGACAATGGAATCGTGAAAGTAATCGTGGTCATGAGCTTGACGGAAAAACAGTGGGAATCATTGGTTACGGAAACATGGGAAATGCTTTTGCTAAAAAACTCCGTGGTTTTGATGTTGAAGTATTATGTTATGATATTTTAGAAAATGTGGGTAATGAAAATGCCAGACAAGTTTCTTTAACTGAATTTCAAAAGAAAGTCGATGTGTTAAGTTTACATATTCCCTGGACGCCGGAAACAGATAAAATGGTAAATGCTGATTTTATAAATGCATTTGAAAAGCCATTTTGGATTATCAATACTTCGCGTGGTAAAAATATTGTTACTGCAGATTTAGTTGAAGCAATGAAAGCAAAAAAAGTGCTAGGGGCAGGTTTGGATGTTTTAGAGTATGAAAAATTATCTTTTGAAACCCTTTTTCAGGATAAAAACACGCCCGAAGCTTTTCAATATTTGCTGGAAGCTAAAAACGTTTTGTTAACACCGCACATTGCCGGCTGGACATTTGAAAGTCATGAAAGACTTGCACAAGTTATTGTAGATAAAATCAAAAAAGTCTATTCTGATAAAATATAAGAATTTTAAGATTTTAATAAAATTACATTCGATTCCAGTCTTGTTGTAAATGTTTATAACAAGGTTTTTCTGGAAAAGTAAATTTTTAGATTAGTTTTTAAAAATATTTTTTGTTAATATTGTTTCAGAATTTTAACAAAATTTTAAATAAAGGAGAAGCCGAAAATCCTAAAAGAGTAGGCATAAACTAACTAATTTATTAATTATGATTGAATGGTACAAAAAAGTGGTTTTTGAAAACTATGCAAACTTTAAAGGACGCGCAAGAAGAAGTGAGTATTGGTATTTTGCCCTTGCAAACGGATTAATTTCAATAATACTGATAATTATTGGTGGTGCTATCGGAGCAGTTTTTGGAGATGGTTTTACAGGCGTTGCTATAGGTTATGGACTTTTTATTGTTTACATGCTGGCAACTCTTTTGCCTACTTTAGGAGTTATTGCAAGAAGATTGCATGATATTGATAAAAGCGGTTGGTTTTACCTTGTTTCTTTTATACCATTAGTTGGACCAATCTGGATATTAATTTTATTGTGTACAGAAGGAACTCAAGGTCCAAATCAATATGGTCCGGATCCTAAAAATCTGATCGAAGAAATTAATGAAATTGGAAAAGTTGAATTACAATAAATAAAAAAGTAAACATAAATAAAATGGAAAATACAAAACCAGAAGAGTGGAATACACCACAAAATGCAAGACCAGAAAATAAAAAAGTTGTTGCCGGAGTTCTTGGGATTTTATTAGGCGGATTTGGAATTCATAAATTCATTTTAGGATATACACAAGAAGGGATAATTCAATTGGTAATTACAGTTGTTACTTGCGGAATTGGAAGTATAGTTGGTTTTATTGAAGGAATTATTTACCTGACAAAAACAGACGAAGAGTTTTATCAAACTTACCAGGTTGGAAAAAAAGGCTGGTTCTAAAAATATAAAATCCCATTTGCGTTGCGAATGGGATTTTTCTTTTGTTTTTAGTTCTAATTAGTTAATTTAATAGACAAATATAAAATTAAAAATATGGAAAATACAACATCAGAATTTGGAATTGTTAAGCAGGAAAATAAAAAAATAGTTAGCGGAATTTTAGCCATTTTGCTAGGATATTTGGGTATTCATAAATTTTATTTAGGATATACAAAAGAAGGACTTATTCAGCTTCTATTAGGACTTTTGTTTGGCATTGGCGGACTTATTGGTATTATAGAAGGAATTATCTATTTGACAAAAACCGATGAAGATTTTTATCAAACGTATCAGGTGGGAAGAAAAGGCTGGTTCTAATTTTAAAACGATATTAAAAATTTAGGAATGAAATTTAAATGTCCTTTTCTGGTCTTTTAATAGCTTATAGAGGATGTTTATTTTGCGTTTGGTGAAGTAATATTGCACATCTTTACAAATGAAGCTTAATTGTTCTTTTTTTAAAGGATGGAGGCGTAATAATTTTGCATCTCAGATCCAAAAGAAAAAAGATTTGGTAAATTGGTTGGAAAAGAATAAGACAGACTAGTTTGTGAAAAAAAAATTGTAATTAAAAAATCCCATTTGCTTACGCGAATGGGATTTTGTTTTTATGTGATGGCAATATTAATCTTCCTTCTCAGATAATTTGCGCTCCAGTTCTATTTGAAATTCTTCGATTACCGGTTTCATAGTGCTTTCCGGAATATCTGCGATTCTAATGTACATTAAGCCATCTATCGCATTATTAAACAAAGGATCAACGTTAAAAGCAACCACACGCGCATTTTGCTTGATGTACTTTTTAATTAAAACAGGCAAACGTAAATTTCCAGGTTCTAATTCGTCAATGATTTTATCAAATTTATTAAGATCTGATTCTGCTTCATCAAAGATAAAGTCTTTATCAGCGTCTTTCAGTTTAACTTTATACGCTTTTTTCGGGTGAATGTATTGTGCGATGTATGGATCGTAATAATTAGATTTCATAAACTCAATCATCAATGATTTAGAGAAATCTGAAAACTGATTACTGATACTCACACCACCCAATAAATACTTGTGTTCAGGATAACGTAAAGTCGTATGAATAATTCCTTTCCACAATAAAAATAAAGGCATTGGTTTTTGCTGATATTCCTTAACAATAAAAGCACGTCCCATTTCGATGGATTTATGCATCATGTCGTGCAATTCAGGCTCAAATCTAAAAAGATCATTCAGGTAAAAACCTTCCAATCCGTATTTTGGATAAATTTCAGAACCTAATCCCATTCGGTAAGCGCCTGCAATTCTTTTGGTTTCGTCATCCCACAAAAACATATGGTGGTAATACTGGTCAAATTTATCTAAATCAATAGATTCATTTGTTCCTTCGCCCACTTCACGGAATGTAATTTCACGCAAACGTCCAATTTCATGCAGAATATTCGGGATTGATTTTGCAGTTGCAAAAAACACCTCGTAATTTTTACTTTGCAATAATCTGCAATCGCTGCCTCTTAAAGCATTTACCTCGTCAATCATTTTTGGTTCGCTTGCCGGCGTAACGATTTTTTTAGGTGCTTTTGGTATTTTTAAACTTGCAGTATCCAGTAATTTACTGTCCTTTTCAAAAGGATTCGCAAGCATGTATGTTTTCTTTCTTAAAAATTCTGAATACTCTTCAAAAGATTCTATTTCGTTTTGTTCGTTTACCGAAATTGGTTTACCAATACGAACTTTAATCACACGATCTTTTTGGGTAAGAAGTTCAGATGGTAATTTTGCTGTACGCAAAGTGTCATCAATTTTTGAAAGCCAATAGAATAATCTGCTGTTTTTTGCGTGAAAATAAATAGGTACAACTGGAACTTTTGCTTTTCTGATCAATTTCAAAGCACCTTCTTCCCAAGGTTTGTCAACAACTAATTTTCCATCTTTATAGGTTGAAACTTCCCCGGCAGGGAAAATCCCTAAAGGTTTCCCGTCACTCAAATGGCGTAAAGTTTCTTTGATTCCAACAACGCTCGATTTAGCATCCTTATGATTTTCAAAAGGATTAACCGGCATGATATATTTTTTAAGCGGAACAATGCGGTGTAATAAGAAGTTGGCGATAATCTTGAAATTTGGTTCTCTTTCAAGCATTAATTTCAATAATAAAATACCATCAATTCCTCCAAGCGGATGATTTGAGATGGTAATATAAGCGCCATCTTTAGGTAAACGTTTTAAATCTTCTTCGGGAATTTCAAATTTAATTTGCAATTCATCCAATATTCCGTTTAAAAAAGCAACGTCTTCTAAATGTTTATTATGATCGTAAATTTTATTAAGGGTAGAGATCTTAAGAACCTTCATAAGAATCCAGCCTGAAAAAGTACCAAGAACTCCGTACTTCTCAACATTTATTGCTTTTGCAACTTCTTTCGCGGTAACTAAACCCATGTACTATTTTTAATTTATTAGAGCAGCGAACAAAGATAACAAAAAACTCTACTTTTCGTTGATTCAAACACAAACTTTCCACATTTTTATTACATTTGGATTCCTTAAAAAAAACTTGAATGAAAATTATTTCTTATAATGTAAACGGAATCAGAGCAGCAATTACCAAAGGATTTATCGAATGGCTGCAAAGTGCTAATCCTGATGTGATTTGTCTTCAGGAAATAAAAGCAACACAAGATCAAATACCTGTAGATGCAATTACAGCGGCTGGTTACCCGTATCAATATTATTATCCGGCAACTAAAAAAGGATATAGTGGCGTGGCTATCTTATCGAAAATAAAACCTAATAATGTCGTTTTTGGAACCGGAATTCAGCATATGGATTTTGAAGGACGTAACCTTCGTGCCGATTTTGACGACTGTTCTGTAATGAGTTTATATCTGCCTTCAGGAACAAATATTGAAAGATTAGATCATAAATTTATGTTTATGGATGACTTTCAAACTTATATTAACGAGCTGAAACTAACAATTCCAAATTTGATTATTTGCGGAGATTACAATATTTGCCACGAAGCAATCGATATTCACGATCCTGTTCGTAACAAAACAGTTTCAGGATTCCTGCCTGCAGAACGTGCCTGGCTCGACGGATTCATGAAATCTGGGTTTATCGATAGTTTCCGTCATTTTAATAAAGATGCACATCATTATTCCTGGTGGAGTTATCGTGCCGGTGCCCGCGGAAATAACAAAGGCTGGCGTATCGATTACAATTTAGTGAGCGATTCATTAGAACACAGATTAAAACGAGCGGTTATTTTACCGGATGCCGTACATTCAGATCATTGTCCGGTTTTAGTCGAAATTGAATAAAGTTTGGTATTGTTATTGTTAAAAAGAATAGCAGTTTTAAATACGATTATAGTTTTACAGCATTTTGGAATTTGGAATTTCAGATTTGGAGTTTCACTTTCTGGAGCTATTTCCTGCTGTCCGCTATATCTTTTCCTGGCTAAAGAAGCCAGAAAAAGGATGCCGCTCCCATCAGGGCTAGGGCTCTCCGTAAAACAAGAAATTTTGAATTATTAATAAGCCCCAAATAAAAACCAAAAGAATAATGATGATTAAAAAAGCCTCCATTGGATTACTTGTTGTAGCGTTATCCATGACTTCGTGTGTTTCTAAGAAAATTTACAACGATCTTGAATCAAAGTATTCAGATCTTAAAAAAGAAAACCGTTCTATCGCTGATCAAAATGCCGATTTACAAAAAGCAAAAAATCAGTTGGAATTAGATCGTGATAAATTAACAAAAGATCTTGCAAGTACAAAAGACGATCTTGCCAAACAAAAAGCGGATTTAGCGGCAGAGCAAAAAAAGTACAAAGTATTACAGGATTCATACAATGCGCTTGAAAAAAACAGCAACGATGCTTTAGAAAGTAACATGGCTAAAAACCGTGAATTACTGGCACAGTTAGAAGCAAAATCTAAAAAACTGGCCGAAGAACAGGCACGTCTGGATAAAACAGCAAGCCGCCTTAACGAACTTGAAGCTATGATTGCTGCCAAAGAAGCGGCAATGAAAAAACTGAAAGAAACGTTATCTAAAGCTTTAAATGGTTTTGAAGGTAAAGGTTTGACAGTAGAACAGAAAAACGGAAAAGTGTATGTTTCTATGGAAAACAAATTACTTTTCAATTCAGGAAGCTGGGCTGTAGGTACAGAAGGTAGAAAAGCCGTTGTAGAATTAGGAAAAGTATTAGGAGACAATCCGGATCTTTCGGTTCTTATTGAAGGACATACAGATGATGATCCGTATGCAGGTTCAGGACCAATTGCAAACAACTGGGATTTATCGACTAAAAGAGCAACTGCAATTGTTGCTATTTTAAGTGAAAACACAAAAATCAACAAACAAAAATTAACAGCAGCAGGTCGCAGCGAATTTTCTCCTCTTGCGAGTAATGCTACCCCGGAAGGAAAAGCAAAAAACCGCAGAATCGAAATCATCTTAACACCAAGATTAGATGAAATCGCTGATATGTTGAATAGTATTAATTAAGTTGCTGAGGCTCTAAGAGGCTAAGTTTCTAAGTTTTTTATAAAAAGGTTCAAAGTTTTACTTTGGGCCTTTTTTTTTTGGAAACCTTGCAGGAGAACTAGAATGAGATTTAATCGTAAAGTGTAGTCCCTACGGGACATCATTGATGTGTAAATAATTGTCTACCGAGATGTAATCTCTACGAGATAGATTTTCGATAGATGTATGTTATACTCTATTTTAATTTCTAAATTTGATATGCATTTTTGTATAAATATTCCGTTAGGAATTACATGTAGGTAGAAAAAAATTGCGATTCAATAAAAATGTCCCGTAGGGACTACACTCCGGTTAATCTTATCCTTTTTTTAACTTTTGTCAAATTTTCATTTGAAAAATACCATTGTATCTTTGAAGCTTATAATACAAAAGAAAAAACTTAGAATCTTAGCAACTCAGCACCTTAGCAACTCAAAAAATGAAATACACTACTTTACCCAACACAGATATAAAAGTTAGTAAAATATGTCTCGGAACAATGACTTTCGGGCAACAAAACACAGAAGCTGAAGGGCACGCCCAAATGGATTATGCGCTGGAACGCGGTATTAATTTTTTTGATACTGCCGAAATGTATTCTGTTCCGGCAAGTGAAGCGACTTATGGAAGTACAGAAAAAATTATTGGAACGTGGTTTAAGAAATCAGGAAATCGCGAGAAAGTAGTTTTGGCTTCAAAAATTGCGGGACCAAATGCGAATTTTGGCTATATGCGCGAAAAACTGGATTTCTCACCTGCAAGTATTAAATATGCTTTAGAAAATAGCTTAAAACGTCTGCAAACAGATTATATCGACTTGTATCAAATGCATTGGCCAGAACGCAAAACGAATACTTTTGGGCAGCGTGCATTTAAAGTACAGGATGATGCTTGGGAAGATAATTTTAGAGAAGTGCTCGAAACTTTTGACGGATTGATTAAAGAAGGAAAAATAAAACACATTGGCGTTTCAAACGAAAATGCGTGGGGAATGATGCGTTTTCTGGAAGAAAGCAAATATCAGAATCTGCCAAGAATCAAAACCGTTCAAAATCCTTATAACTTATTAAACCGTCTTTTTGAAGTGGGTTCTGCCGAAGTTGCCATGCATGAAAATGTGGGTCTTTTAGGATATTCTCCTTTAGGATTTGGAACTTTAACCGGTAAATTTTTAACCGGAGAAGAACATCCAAATGCGCGCATCAAACTTTTTCCACAATATACGCGTTACGCAAGCGAACAATGCACACAAGCAACAAAATTGTATCAGGTAATTGCCCAGAAACACGGATTGACTTTAACTGAGTTGTCAATGGGATTTGTTTTACAGCAGCCATTTTTAACCAGTGCCATTATTGGTGCCACAACATTGGAACAATTAAAAGAAAACATCGACACCATTGATGTAGTTTTATCCAAAGAAATCCTAAATGAAATCGAAAAAGTTCAGGCAATAATTCCTGATCCTGCGCCGTAATTTTTTGCCGCGAAGACGCTGAGACACAAAGATTATTCACATTTTGTGTCATTTCGACCGGAGGGAGAATCACACTGGAAGCTCGACAAAGATTGGTGATTCTCTTTGTAGATTTACGAGTGTGATTTCTCCCTCCGGTCGAAATGACAATACTTTGTGTAAACTTTAGTCTGTAACTTTGCGGCTTAGTGTCTTCGTGGCAAATCGTTATAAATCAAATTCCTCCTCCATAGATAAAGAATCATTTTTAACCGCGGTTGAATCCGGTGCTTTTATTCTAATCAACGAGCGCGCATTTCCTGAAATGTAAACAGGAAATTGTCCAATCGTATCTTCGGGAATTAATAAGCCTCTTCGGAACATTAAATTTCTTAAGAATTTTTGATTCTTAACTGCGTAATCTTTCAGGTTTCCTTCATCATTAAACTGATACATGAATTTTCTCGGTTTCGGAATAATAGTAGCCAAAAACAAACATTCATCTACATTTAAAGCTGATGGGCTTTTCTGGAAATAAAAATGACTCGCTTCGCCAATTCCGTATACATTTGGCCCCCATTCGATAATGTTGAAATATACTTCGAGCATTCTTTGTTTACTCACTACACGATTGTTTTCGAGAATATAAACAAGCAAAATTTCTTCCAGCTTACGCGAAAGTGTTTTTTCTCGGGTCAAAAAGACGTTTTTAATCAATTGCATGCTAATCGTACTGGCACCGCGAGAGAATTTCTTGGTTCGGATATTCTTTAGAATAGATTGTTTGAAAGCTTCATTTATAAATCCGCGATGCGAGAAGAACGATGGATCTTCGGTCGTTAAAACACATTTTTGTAAATATGGTGAAATTTGATCAATTGGCGTATAATTCGGATTTGCATTTCCAACTAAAACAGGACGCTGCAATACATTTTGAATAATAGCACGATACACAAATTCACCGTTTAATTTGTTCAGATCGGCTTCGCCATATTTCGTGATTCTTAAATCTTGTTTGTTTAGTTTGCTGTCAAAAACTAATGTATTTGGTTTGTTTTTATTGAATTTGAAATCCAGATTATAATTAAAATCTCCCGTTGCTTCCATTCCCTGAAAGTGCGTAAACAATCCGTCAGGCAATGAAACAATAAAATCCTGTGCCTTCATTTTCGGAATATCCACTTTCAAAGTATAAACCGTGTCTTTTTCTGTATTATAAGAAATATAAGGTTTTACTTTTATCTTATTCAGTTGCATTGTCGAAGTGCTGTCTATCGAAATAAAATCGTCGCCCAATAAAAAACGATAATCAAAACGGGCATTTTTAATGATAACATCTTTGCTGGCAATTTTCGGATGGTTGATTTTTAAATTAGTGATAGAAGTATAGCCGTCAATGTGCAATTCACTTCCGTCTTTATCAATGTTCGCCACATTAAGGCGAATGGAATCAAAACTTGCTTTAAAATTATAACGTTCATCCAAATAAGGAACGCGAATGGCGCCGGTATCCAAATTGAAAAAACGAATATCTGCTTTTTTATTTCTCGGATCTGCAAAACCTTTTATGTTCCAGCGCTGATCAAAATTCTTGCTTTTAACATGAAGATTGGTTTCAAGCTGTTTGTTGTCTAAAACGAGCTTCTTGATCGCAATAGAAGCTTTTTTTCCATTATCGTCAATTTTAAAATTCAGGTTTTCCAATTTCATATCCGTTGGAACCAAATTCAGCAATTTCGAAATAATTCTATAGGCAAACGCACCGTATTTACGCTTTTCATTGGTATCAGAATCTTCTTTGTCTCTTTTTAAAAAGGCATCAAAGTTGCGGACTTTTCCTTTTTTTACGAATTGAATATAACCATTGTTGATTTTTAAAGTTCCAACCTGAACATCTCCAATAAATAAATTGGACAAACTAATGCTGGTTTCGATTTTTTGAATGTGACAAAGTGTATCAGCATTATTAGGAACTAAAATTACATCTGTTAGTTTAATGCCGGACAATCCTTCAAAAGAAGCTGATTTTACAGAAAATTTGCTGTCATATTCGGTGTTCATTTTCAGGGTTACTTTTGCAATGGCTTGTTTTAAAAGCGAATCACGAAAAAAGTATAAAGCTAAAAAAAGCACTCCTAATACCAGAACGAGTATCAGCAGTGCTTTGTATATTTTTTGTTTTGGAAATTTCATAAAGTGGGTTTATAAAAATTTAAGGAATGTCTGGCATAAATATTTTTTTTGCCACGAATTTCACGAATTAAAAATGCCATCAAAATTTACCTGTAGAAATCAATAAATTTAAATAAAATTGGTGCTAATTTGTGAAATTTGTGGCAAACAAAAAAAAATTAACCAAAAAGAAAACTGGCTACATCTTCAATTTTAGCCACGAGTTCAATTTTGATTCCTGTATTTTTCAGGGCGATTTTATTGTATTTGGAAACAAAGATAGTGTTGAATCCCAGTTTTTCGGCTTCCTGAATACGCTGATCCACACGATTTACAGGGCGAATTTCTCCGGATAAACCAACTTCGCCGGCAAAACAGAATCCTTTCGTTATCGGAATATCTTCATTTGAGGATAAAATAGCGGCAACAACAGCTAAGTCAATTGCAGGATCATCAACAGAAATTCCTCCGGTAACATTCAGGAAAACGTCTTTTGCTCCTAGACGAAACCCGGCTCTTTTTTCTAAAACTGCCAGAATCATGTTTAGCCTTTTGGCGTTGTAACCAGTTGTACTGCGCTGTGGCGTTCCATAAACTGCGGTACTGACCAAAGATTGTATTTCGATCATTAGCGGACGCATGCCTTCCATGGTTGTAGCAATTGCAGTTCCCGACATTTCTTCGTCTTTGTGCGAAATCAATATTTCTGACGGATTGCTTACTTCCCGCAAACCGCTTCCTAACATTTCGTAAATTCCCAGTTCGGCAGTAGAACCAAAACGGTTTTTTAGCGAACGCAAAATTCGGTAAACGTGATTTCTGTCTCCTTCAAACTGCAAAACGGTATCGACCATATGTTCCAGAATTTTTGGTCCGGCGATGTTTCCGTCTTTTGTAATATGTCCAATTAAAATAACCGGAATATTGGTTTCTTTCGCAAACTTGATTAACTCGGCGGTTGTTTCTCTAATTTGAGAAATACTTCCGGCGGTTGATTCAATATAATCCGTATGTAAAGTCTGGATCGAATCAATAATCACAATTTCCGGCTCAATAGCTTCAATTTGTTTGAATATATTTTGCGTTTTTGTTTCCGTCAAAATATAACAATTGTCACTGTTTGGCGTGATTCTTTCAGCACGCATTTTTATTTGTTTCTGACTTTCTTCCCCGGAAACATATAACGTTTTATAAGGTAGTTTTAATGAAATTTGAAGCAAAAGCGTACTTTTTCCAATTCCCGGTTCACCGCCTAAAAGCGTTAATGACCCTGGAACCAAGCCTCCGCCAAGAACACGATTCAATTCGCCATCGGTAGTATTCATTCGAATTTCCTGAGCCGAATCGATTTCATTAATTTTTAATGGGCGCGGCGCTTTACTGGTAGAAGTTGGTTCACTTTTCCAAGCCACTTTTTCCTGCTTCTGAATAATTTCTTCGGCAATAGTATTCCATTCTTTGCAGGCATTGCATTGCCCTTGCCATTTGGCATATTGGGTTCCGCAATTCTGGCAAAAAAAAGAAGTTTTAACTTTAGACATTATTTTGTTTTTTTAGCAAGCGTATTCATTTCGTCGATTTTCTCGTACATCACATCTTTATTCAAATCACCAATTGGCTCCATTTGAGAAGCATTTTGGTATTTTTTTGAAGCTCTTTTAGGATCTCCCATTTTTTCGTACATCAATCCCAATTCATATTCCCCAAGCATTGCTTTTGGATAATTTACGTTTCCAATTTCGGCCATTTTGCCTAATTCGTCGTACGCATTCTTTTTTAGGATCAGGTTTTCAATAATTTTAAAATCACTCATTCTAACCGGAATCTGAACCCCCAGAACTTTAGACATGGTGTTGTATTTATTTTCCAGATAATCAGCATAACCCGTTTCAAGAACAGCAATTTTATCGTTGTATTCTGCTGAATTAATAGGTTTGTATACTTCAAAAATATGATATAAAGCACTTGGAATTGCATGCAAAACCTGAGTGTAATGTGTTGTACCTTTAAATAAATCGTATTTGTAGTTTACCAAAGGATTATTGGCAATTTTAATATTGCTGTCTAATTTTTCTATTGGTTCTTTGATTTTTTTGTTATCGCCGTCGGCTGCAGATAAATAATAGAAGAAAGGTTCTGTTATTTTAGCAAATTTCTCCGGAATTCGAACTTCCATTTTAGGAGCCAATTCAGGACTAAAACAAATGTAGGCATTAAAAAGCGGCTGTTCTTTGTATAAATAAAAATTGACAAAACTTGCCGTTACATCATGACCCGCAATGATTCTGAAAGGTGATGTACGGTATTTTTTTTCGATATACGGAACCAATTCTGCGCCAACAAATTCAAAAAATTCAGCTCCTTTTTCAAAAGGAAGTCCCTCGTTTTGATCAATAGTAGTATCGTCTTCGCGTTCGTCGTTTTTGTTTTGGTGAATACCAATAATAATCATTTCGGGCAAATCGCCCCAATAAGAACCATAACTTACCGCCCCGGAAAAAGGATCAAATAAATAATCACCGTCTAATAAATATAAAACAGGATATTTTTTTTCAGGATTGGCTTCGTAAGATTCCGGAAGTCCGATGGTGATTCTTCGTTCTTCTCCAAGTTTTTCAGATTTAATGTTGTCGAATTTCTTTTGAGCAAAAGCAGAAATAGAAATTAAAGCAAATAGTAAGTAAACTTTCTTCATGATTTGGGGTATTTCAGTGAATTAAAAAGTATTGAAATAGTGTAGCAATATAACATTTTATTTGCTTTTTTATTATTGTAGGAATTTTAAAAATAGCAAATAGGTTCAGCTTTGCATTGAATGGTCATTTTAACAACAGAGTACGCAAAGATTTTTATGTAATGTATCTTCAAAAAACACAAAGTTCGCAAAGCTTTGTATTGATTTAGCTTTGCGAACTTTGTGTTTTTTATCACGCAACATATTGTTAAATAGAATCCTGTTCGCGCAAAGTAAATTTGACAAACTAAAAATAAATAAATTTAAGGAAAGCTTATGTTAGCGAATTATCGTTTTCATTTGGGAAAATGATCCATGGCTTGAAGGTTTTGGCTTCTTCAAATTCCAGGGTTGCATAGGATATAATGATGATAATATCGTCTTTTTGAACTTTTCTGGCTGCAGGACCATTCAGGGTAATTTCGCCTGAATTTTTTTCTCCCTTAATAGCATAAGTTTCAAAACGTTCGCCATTATTAATGTTAACGATAGATACTTTTTCGCCTTCAATTATGTTTGAAGCCTCTAGTAAAGTTTCATCAATAGTAATGCTGCCAATATAATTTAAATCGGCTCCGGTTACTTTTACTCGATGAATTTTAGATTTTATAACTTGAATTTGCATGTTGCAAAGGTAAATTAATTTAATGAAATGGTGTCAATCAACCTAATAGAATTAACAAATACTGCTATAAATGCGCGGTAATTTTTGTCTTTACTTTTGTGATCGATAGGTAATAATGTAGATTCGTCAGCAATAACGAAATATTCAAGGTCAAATCTTTCATTGTCTTTGAAAGAATTTTCTACGAATTCAATTGTTTCTTGCGGACTTTTTGTTCTGAATATTTCTTTTGCTTCGGTTAAAGTTTTATAAATAATCGCCGCTTCTTTTCTTTCTTCGGGAGTTAAGCGTTCATTACGGGAACTCATCGCCAACTGATTTTCTTCTCTGAAAATTGGACATCCTACAACATTTACCGGCATATGGTTTTTTTCGACCATTTTTTTAACAATCTGCAATTGCTGAAAATCTTTTTCACCAAAATAAGCATTTGTTGGCGTTACAATTTCAAATAGCCTTTTTACGATCGTACCAACGCCATTAAAGTGTCCGGGCCTGAATTTTCCTTCCATTTGATTTTCCAGTCCGTCAAAATCAAAATCCTGCGAAACGGTATTTCCTTCATAAATATCTTCTACAGAAGGAGCGTACAAAATGATTTTGTCGTTTAAAACGCGCATTTTTTTTACGTCTTCCTCTAAAGTCCTTGGGTATTTTGCAAGATCTTCGGGATTATTGAACTGAGTAGGATTTACGAAAATACTTACTACGGTATCGTCGTTTTCTTTAAGGGATCTTTGCATTAAAGCCAGATGCCCTTGGTGTAAAGCACCCATTGTAGGAACAAACCCGATGGTCGAATTTGCCGTTTTGATAGTTTTTAAATAGGCTATCAAAGCTACTTTACCGTAGAAAATATGCATGTTGGTATTATTAAAATTTAGTGCAAACATAATATATTAGTTATAAACTGCATAAATTTTTGTAATTTTGCAACGTTTTTATTACCAAAAATTAAGTAAAATACTATTATGAAAGATAAGAGGATATTATATGTATCATCTGAAGTCGTGCCTTATTTGGCTGAAAATGAAGTTTCTTTAATGTCTTACGACGTTCCTAAGATGATTAATGATCAAGGAGGTCAGATAAGAATTTTCATGCCAAGATATGGAAATATCAACGAAAGAAGACACCAGTTGCATGAAGTTATTAGACTTTCAGGAATGAATTTGGTAGTGAATGACTTAGATATGCCATTGATTATTAAAGTAGCTTCAATTCCAAAAGAGAGAATTCAGGTGTATTTTATTGATAATGATGAATATTTTAAACGTAAAGCAACTTTTGCTGACGAAGAAGGAGCGCTGTATCCTGACAACGACGAAAGAGCGATATTTTTTGCAAAAGGAGTTGTTGAAACAGTAAAAAAACTAAACTGGGTTCCTGATATTATTCACGTTCACGGTTGGCTGGCTGCAATGTTGCCAATTTACATGAAGCACTATTACAAAAACGAAGCTTTATTTTCTGAAACAAAAATTGTAACCTCTGTTTATGGACAATCTTTTGATGAAAATCTGGATTTGGAAATGATAAACAAGGTTAAATTTGATGGTGTTCCTCATGAAGCAATTGCTGATTTAGAAACTCCAAATTACGAGAATGTTCTAAGAGCTAGTATATTACATTCTGATGCCGTTATTATTGCATCTGAAAATGTATCTCCAAGTTTAACAAAATTTATAGAATCTTCAGGAAAACCTTTTTTACCTTTCGCCACGAAAGATGCATTCGCAGAAGCGTATACAAATTTCTATAAAACGATGGGGCTTTAAATTTTAACTTTATTTTTAAACATGTATAATACTTCTTTCTTTAAGAAAATTCTATTAATAAGTACAGTAGTTCTTTTATATTCTTGCGACAAAGATTTTAATGCGATTGGAGATGATTTGATTGGAGATGATCATTTTGGTCTTGAATCTGAGAAATATGACGTTTTGGCTTACAATCAGGAGGTAACTCCTATTCAGTCAAATGCATTGGGCGTTAATGCTTTAGGTATTTATGACAATCCGGTTTTAGGAACAACAACAGCAAATTTTGCTACACAGCTTACGCTTGCAGCTTATGCTCCCTCTATTGGTGGTGAACCGGTAATAGAAAGTGTAGTGCTTAGTGTGCCTTATTTTAGTCATGCAACCGCAAGTAATGCTGACGGAAGTACAACTTATGCATTAGATTCTATTTATGGACCTCCGGAAGGAAAGCTTAAATTAAGTGTTTACGAATCTGGTGTTCAAATGCGTGCTTCTTATTTTGATAATAGCAACAATCAATTAGCACAATTATATTATACTAATCAAAACCCTTTTTTTGATACCAATAAAAAAATAGATGCTACGACAAACAAGCCTTTAAATGATGATCCAAGTCCATTGCAAAATGAACAATTCTTTTTTAGTGCTGCAGAATATGCTGATAAATCAACTAATGATAAGAACGAAGAGGTAACAACTAGAGTGGCTCCGGAAATGCGTTTAAACTTAAACAAGGCATTTTTTCAGAAAAAAATCCTAGATGTTGCGGCAGCAAAACTGGCAACTGCAGATGTTTTTCAGGAATATTTCAGAGGGTTGTATTTTCAGGTTGAAAAATCGGGAGGTGATCCAAGTAATATGGCTTTAATGGATTTTTCAAAAGGTAAAATCACAATTAAATATAAAGCTAAGACAGATATTACAACAGACCTGGAAACTGTAAAAGAAGACAGGACGCTAGTAATTAACTTAACAGGAAGTACAGCCGGTTTGCTTCAGGATGTTAAAGAAGCTAATTACGCAAGTGCTTTGCAAAGTCCAAATACAGCAACGGGAGACGGAAGACTTTATTTAAAAGGAGGACAGGGATCTCTTGCAGTATTAGAACTTAATGGACTTGCTGCTAAATTAGAAGAAATCAGAGCTAAAAAGTGGTTGGTTAACGAAGCAAATTTGATTTTTTATATTGATACTTTAAAAATGGCCAAAACGGCTGACGGAAGTGCTGATGTGAAAAAAATGGCAAAAGAGCCAAAAAGGGTTTATTTGTATGATTTAGATAATAATATTCCTATTATAGATTATGCAGCAGATGGTACTACAAGTATCACAAATGATGCAAGAATGACAAAAGTTATTTATGGTGGTATAATCAATGTAAATTCTTCTACTAAAAGAGGTTCTTATTATAAAATAAGATTAACGAGTCATATTCGAAATATCATAAAAGATGCAACTGCTAAAAATGTAAGATTAGGATTGGTTGCTATCGATGATATCAGTGTTACTGCTTCTAATAAACTGGAATTAAAAAACAGTGTTATTTCAGACGCACCAAAATCGACAGTTATAGTGCCGGAAGGAACAATATTGTATGGTAATAATGTTTCTGCTGATGAGCAGCCGAAAAAACTGCAGCTTGAAGTTTACTACACGAAACCAAATTAATAAATATATATGTGTGGAATTGTTGGATATATAGGTCATAGAGAGGCTTATCCCATTGTTATAAAAGGCCTGAAGCGCCTTGAGTACAGAGGATATGACAGTGCCGGTGTTATGTTATATGATACCGAATCTGGAGTAAAAGTCTGTAAAACAAAAGGTAAAGTTTCTGACCTCGAAGCGAAAGCAAAACATGATTTTAATGTAAGCGGAACTATAGGAATTGGACATACACGTTGGGCAACTCATGGGGTTCCAAACGATGTAAACTCACACCCGCATCTTTCAAACTCCGGTGAATTAGTAATTATTCACAACGGAATCATTGAGAATTATGCACCGCTTAAAGAGGAATTAATAAAAAGAGGGTACACTTTTAAATCAGATACAGATACAGAAGTATTGATCAATTTGATTGAAGAAGTTCAGAAAAAAGAAAATATTAAACTTGGTAAAGCGGTTCAAATTGCCTTAAATCAGGTTGTAGGTGCTTATGCGATTGCGGTTTTTGATAAAAAAAATCCAAACGAAATCGTAGCAGCAAGATTAGGAAGTCCGTTAGCAATTGGAGTTGGAGAAGGAGAGTTCTTCATTGCTTCAGATGCTTCGCCTTTTATCGAATATACTTCGAATGCAATTTATCTGGAAGATGGTGAAATGGCAAACATTAGACTGCACAAGCCTCTTAAAGTTAGAAAAATAAAAGATGACTCTTTAGTCGATCCTTATATTCAGGAACTTCAAATGAATTTGGAGCAAATTGAAAAGGGCGGTTACGATCATTTCATGCTGAAAGAAATCTACGAACAGCCAAGTGTTATTAAAGATACCTACAGAGGAAGACTTCATGCAAATGAAGGAATTGTTCAAATGGCAGGTGTTGAAGATAACCTGGAGAAATTCTTAAACGCAAAACGTATTCTGATTGTAGCTTGTGGGACTTCATGGCACGCAGGTTTGGTAGCAGAATATATTTTTGAAGAGTTTACCCGTATTCCGGTTGAAGTAGAATATGCTTCAGAATTCAGATACAGAAACCCAATTATCAATAAAGATGACGTTGTTATCGCAATTTCTCAATCGGGAGAAACAGCAGATACAATGGCGGCTATTAAATTAGCGAAAGAAAACGGTGCTTTTGTTTTTGGAGTTTGTAACGTTGTAGGTTCTTCTATTTCAAGAGAAAGTCACGCAGGTGCTTATACACACGCGGGACCTGAAATTGGAGTGGCTTCTACAAAAGCATTTACAACTCAAATTACCGTTTTAACTATGATCGCCTTGCGATTAGGTAAAGCAAAAGGAACATTATCAAATCCTGATTTTCATGCTTACTTACAAGAATTAGAATTAATTCCTGAAAAAGTAGCAGAAGCATTAGAAACAAACGAAAGAGCAAAAGAGATTGCAGCAGCTTTTAAAGATGCTCCAAACTGTTTGTATTTAGGTCGTGGATATAATTTTCCAGTTGCTTTAGAAGGTGCCTTAAAACTAAAAGAAATTTCTTATATTCATGCAGAAGGTTATCCTGCTGCCGAAATGAAACACGGTCCTATTGCACTTATTGACGAGCATATGCCGGTCATTGTAATTGCGCCAAAACAAGGTCATTATGATAAAATCGTAAGTAACATTCAGGAAATAAAATCAAGAAGTGGTAAAATTATCGCTGTAGTTACAAAAGGCGATACACAAGTGCGTGAATTGGCTGATTATGTAATTGAGATTCCTGAAACTTCAGATGCTTTATCTCCACTTATTACTACAATCCCGTTGCAATTGTTGTCTTATTACATTGCTGTAATGAGAGGATGTAATGTCGATCAGCCGCGTAATCTGGCAAAATCAGTTACTGTAGAATAAAGTTTATAAAATATATTATTTTAAAAAAGCGAGACTTAGGTCTCGCTTTTTTTGGTTTATATAACAGCTTAATATTGTATTAAGAATATAAAAAAGAGGTTTAGTTTTTTTGCTGTTGATTATTTATATTAATTTTTGCTTAACTGATTCAAAATAATCAGATTATAAAAAATAGAAACTACATCAGTAAAGTAATCACAAACAAATATGTTAAAAAAGCGAGATTTACATCTCGCTTTTTTTATTTGTCGAATTTTTTTTATCACCTATGTATTTTTATTAAATCCTCATTTTTTGTATCGATTTTTATATGTATGCATACTATTTAAGTTTTGAAAAGCTTGGTTGTTGTCTTTAGTTTAACAAAACTGAATATGGAAAAGTTAAAATACTGGCAAAAAACATATGTAATATGAATTTTTTTTAACGTTTTTTTATTAATACTAAAATTATTTGTATTTTGGTATCATAAACTAACAAAAACCTAAACCAATGAGAGTGTATTTACTAATTATGTTGTTTTTCTGCGGAATTTCCTTTGCGCAGAATACAGTTACCGGTACAGTGACCGATAGCAACAAACAATCTATTCCCGGAGCCAATATTAATGTGGTAGGAAGTTCTACAGGAGCTTCTACTGATTTTGATGGTTCTTTTAAATTGAATACTGCTGCTAAACCGCCTTTTACAATTAAAGTTTCGGCAGTAGGTTTCGAAAGTAAAACAATAAACGTGACTTCGTTAAACCAAAATATTAGTGTGGTTTTGAAAGATGAAGAAACAAAATTGGATGAAATTGTGGTTTCGGCTTCCAGAACTCCTGAGCGTGTAATTGAATCTCCGGTTACGATTGAAAGAATGGGACTTCAGGAAATCAAGAATACTACCGCAGCTACTTTTTATGATGGTTTAGAAAACTTAAAAGAGGTTAACTTTAATACCAGTAGTATTTCTTTTAAATCGATAAATACACGTGGTTTTGCTACAGTAGCCAATACGCGTTTTATGCAGTTAGTCGACGGAATGGATAATTCGTCACCGGCTTTAAACTTTGTGTTGGGTAACTTAATTGGTATTTCTGATATTGATGTAGCAAGTGTCGAACTTTTACCGGGTGCATCTTCTGCGCTTTATGGTGCTAATGCTTTTAATGGTATTATGTTTATGACGAGTAAAAGTCCTTTTGCAAATGAAGGAATAAGCGTTTATTATAAATACGGACAAACGAGTCAGGATGCTGCCGGAACAAACGATTACAATGATTTTGGAATCAGAGCTGCAAAAGCATTTACCAAACATTTTGCATTAAAAGCAAATTTCACCTACATGGAGGCTTCTGAATGGATCGCAGCTGATACCAGAAGTATGACTGGGGGTTCTGTTGGTCATGCCAATAATCAAAATTATGATGGATTAAATATATATGGAGATGAGGTTACAACCTTTATTCCAAATGTTGGACAGGTGAGTAGAACCGGATATCGTGAGCAGGACTTGACAGATAATAAAGTTAAAAGCATGAAGGCCGATTTTAGTGCTCATTTTAAACCTTGGGCAAACGATACTGAAATTATCTTACAATATAAAATTGGTACGGGAAGCACCATTTATCAGGGAGCAAACAGATATGCTTTAAAAGATTTCTTAATGCAGCAGGGTAAATTTGAAATAAAAGGGAAAAACTTTTTTGGAAGAGTTTATTTTACAAGTGAAGATGCGGGAAATTCTTATGACATGAGATTTGCCGGCTGGAATGTTAACAGATTAGCCAAATCGGATAAAAACTGGTTTACAGATTACGGAACAGCTTTTCAATTGTCTTCTGCGGTTCTTGGTCTTAATGCAAATGACGCTGCTAATTATGCGAGAAACTTTGCCGACTATAATGTTGCGCCAACTTTAAACCTGGTACCTAATATTGATCCGCTTAATCCAAGTGCTCCAAGGTCTCCAAGATTTGAGCCAGGTTCTGCACAATTTACCAATGCACTTAATACTGTTACTTCTAATCCTGACTTAACGCAGGGTGCTAAATTTATTGATCATTCAAAATTGTACCACTCTGATGTGAATTATAACTTCAGAGACATTATCAAATTTGCCGAAATTCAGGTAGGTGGTTCATGGAGAAAATACATCATGGATTCTGAAGGAACAATCTTTACAGATTATGATGGTCCAATCGAATATAAAGAATACGGGGCTTATGCGCAATTGCAAAAAAAATGGTTGGACGACAGATTGAAATTTACAGGATCTGTGCGTTATGACAAAAGCCAGAATTTTGATGGTAATATTTCGCCACGAGTTTCTTTTGTATATTCTGCAGGTGAATCAAAAAGACATAATTTCAGGGTATCATATCAAACAGGTTTCCGTAATCCAACTACTCAGGATCAATATATTGGTTTAGATTTAGGACCTTTTGCTTTAATTGGTTCTGCGGCAGACAACTTAGATCGCTTTCAGGAGACTCAGCCTGTTAGTCCTGCTGGTCAGGCTATACCAGGTGCAGGTAATGGACCAACGGTTAACTTATCAGGACGCAGTGCTTATGAAAACTCGTATACATTAGCCTCTGTTCAGGCATTCGCAGCATCTTCAAACCCTGCTGACCTTAAAGTAGCAAATCCAAGATTAGTAAAACCAGAAGAAGTACAGGCTTTTGAAGTAGGATATCGCACAGTTGTTCAAAATGATTTGTCAATTGATATCAACGGATATTATAATATTTATAATGACTTTATGAATACTTCCAGAGTAATTACACCTTATTACGGAGTAGTAGGAACAAATCCTGCAGACCCTAATGTTCAGCTTGGTTATGCGGCGCTGGCTTTTGGTGACAGAAGAGTGTATCAGGTTTATACCAATACAACTGCTCAAATCACATCATTAGGTTTTGGAGTTGGTTTGTCTAAAAAAGTATATAAAGATTTTGAATTAGGAGTTAACTATAATTATGCTCAATTTGATTTTGATCAAACAGAAGATCCAAGTTTTGTTGCAGGATTTAATACACCGAAACACAGAATTAAAGGTTCCTTCGGTAATGCCAAAGTGACTAAAAACTTAGGTTTTAATGTGAACGTAAGATGGAACACAGAATATTTATGGCAATCGTCTTTTGGAGATGGAATGATTCCGGAAAATACAGTACTTGATGCTCAGATTAATTATGGTATTCCAAAATTAAAATCAGTTATTAAAGTGGGAGCTACAAATCTTTTCGGGAAAGATTATCTTCAGGTAGTAGGTGCGGGTATGATTGGTCAGATGTGGTTTGCTTCATGGATAATTAATCCGTAAATGAAAATGAGTTGATCAAAGTTTTTTCTTTCTGGACATAAGAAAGAGGTAATAATTTAAAAGTTAATAACATGAAAAAAAATATAAAATGGCTATTATTGGTTTCCTTGACCTTTATGGCAGCTTGTAATAATGATGATGACAATAAAACACCCGAAGAAGTTCCTGTGACACCAGGTTCGGCGGTTTTTACAAAATATGTAGCCCTTGGAGATTCTTTTGCTGCAGGTTATAGTGATAACGCACTTTTCAAAAAAGGACAAGAAAATGGCTATCCTAATATTTTAGCGCAGCAGTTTGCGGCAGCAGGTGGCGGTGCTTTTACAATTCCGTATATGAATGATAATATTGGTGGATTGTTATTAGGCGGAAATGTAATAGCGGGAACGCGTTTGTATTTTACAGCACAAAGAACACCAGCTCCAGTGACTGGTCCGCCAACTACAGAAGTTACCACGCACCTTACAGGTTCATTTAACAATATGGGAGTTCCAGGAGCAAAAAGCTTTCATTTAGTTGCGGCTAATTATGGTAATGTTGCCGGAGTAGCATCAGGAGCGGCAAATCCGTATTTTGCTAGATTTGCAAGTACTCCTTCAGCAACGGTCTTGGCAGATGCGCTCGCTCAGTCGCCTACTTTTTTCTCTTTGTTTATTGGAGGAAATGATGTTTTGAGTTATGCCCTTTCCGGCGGAACCGGAAAAGATCAGACCGGAAATATGAATCCTGCCACTTATGGAGGAAATGATATTACAGATCCAACGGTCTTTGCAAGTGTATATTCGTCTTTATTGACAGCTTTGACTGCTAATGGAGCAAAAGGAGTAGTTGCAAATTTGCCATATATTACAACTTTGCCTCATTTTACAACCGTTCCTTATAATCCTCTTACGCCTCAATTGTTGGGAAGCAAACTAGATCTTCTTAATACACAATTATATGGTCCGTTAAAGCAAGTGTTAACCGCACTTAATGCTGGTGACAGAATAAATTTATTGTCTGCGACTGCTTCAAATCCTTTGTTGATAAAAGATGAAAGCCTTACTAATTTATCTGCGCAGTTGACGGCTGCATTTACTCCTATTGTCGGAGCGCAAACAGCAGCTTTTTACGGTGCTGTATTCGGACAGGCAAGACAAGCTAAGGCAACAGATTTAATTCTTTTGACAACGCAAAGTGCTATTAACACCGCTCCGACTGCTCTTGATTCAGGAATAGGAATTGCGCCGCCTGCACCTTTAAATTCATTTGGAATATCATATCCATTACAGGATAAACATGTTGTTATTCCAACAGAATCAGCAGAAATTAAAAAAGCTACAGATGCCTATAATATTACGATTGAAGCATTAGCAAAAGAAAAAGGTCTGGCCTTTGTTGATACAAGAGCGATATTAACGCAATTGTCTACTACAGGGGTTAGATTTGGAAACTTTACCATGACATCTTCGTTTGCTGTAGGTGGTGCTTTTTCATTAGACGGAGTTCATCCGAGCCCAAGAGGCTATGGTCTAATTGCTAATATATTTGTAGATGCAATTAACGCTAAATACGGTTCAACATTGCGCCATGTAGATTTGGGCGCATATCCAATACAATATCCTAAAACATTATAAAGAAACCATTTTTTTGACGAAAGAAGCCGCTCATTTAAAAATGCAGTGGCTTTTTTTATTTGTGAAAAAAATTGCCATTTTAGATATTTGAAGCCTGACTTTTAGGAATCAAACAAAATCATGGTATTTTTTATGAAAAAAAAATTGATTTTATATTTTAAAAAATTATCTTTGCGCTCTGAAAAAAGAGGTATTTTCGATAAACCTAAATAGCTATTTAATAAATACATAAGTAATGTCAAAAGTAATAGGAAAAGTTGCTCAAATCATTGGACCAGTAGTTGACGTAGTTTTCAACGGTAAGGATGTTGAACTTCCAAAAATTTATGATTCACTAGAAATCACTAAAAAAGACGGAACATTGTTAGTTCTAGAAGTGCAATCTCACATTGGAGAAAACACTGTTCGTACCATTTCTATGGACTCTACAGACGGTTTGTCAAGAGGATATGAAGTAGTTGGAACAGGAAATCCAATCCAAATGCCAATCGGTCCAGATGTATATGGAAGATTATTTAATGTAATTGGAGATGCAATTGATGGTTTAGGAAACTTGCCAAAAGATGGTGATAATGGATTGTCTATTCACAGATCTGCACCAAAATTCGAAGATCTATCAACTTCATCTGAAGTTTTATTCACAGGTATTAAAGTAATCGATTTGATTGAGCCTTATGCAAAAGGAGGTAAAATTGGATTGTTTGGTGGTGCCGGTGTTGGTAAAACTGTATTGATTCAGGAGTTGATCAACAATATCGCAAAAGGTCACGGTGGACTTTCAGTATTCGCAGGAGTAGGTGAAAGAACACGTGAAGGAAATGACTTGCTTCGTGAGATGTTAGAGTCAGGAATTATTAAATACGGTGATGATTTCATGCACTCTATGGAAAATGGAGGATGGGATTTATCTAAAGTAGATATGCCAGGAATGAGAGAGTCTAAAGCTACTTTCGTTTTCGGACAAATGAATGAGCCACCTGGAGCTCGTGCACGTGTGGCACTTTCAGGATTATCTATCGCTGAGTATTTCCGTGATGGAGCTGGAACTGATCAAGGTAAAGACGTATTGTTTTTCGTTGATAACATCTTCCGTTTTACACAAGCAGGTTCTGAGGTATCAGCACTTTTAGGTCGTATGCCTTCTGCAGTAGGATACCAACCAACTTTGGCAACAGAGATGGGAGCGATGCAAGAGCGTATTACATCTACAAACAAAGGATCTATTACATCTGTACAAGCGGTTTACGTGCCTGCGGATGACTTAACTGACCCGGCGCCGGCTACAACTTTTGCTCACTTAGATGCTACAACAGTTTTGTCTCGTAAAATTGCTGAGCTAGGTATTTATCCAGCGGTTGACCCATTAGATTCTACTTCAAGAATTTTGACTCCTCAAATTTTAGGAAATGAGCACTACGATTGTGCACAAAGAGTAAAAGAGATTCTTCAAAAATACAAACAATTGCAGGATATTATTGCGATCTTAGGTATGGAAGAATTATCAGAAGAAGATAAATTATCAGTATCAAGAGCACGTCGTGTTCAACGTTTCTTATCTCAGCCTTTCCACGTAGCGGAGCAATTTACAGGTATTCCTGGAGTTTTGGTTGACATTAAAGATACTATCAAAGGATTTAACATGATTATCGACGGTGAATTAGATCATCTTCCTGAAGCAGCTTTCAACTTGAAAGGTTCTATTCAGGATGCTATCGAAGCTGGAGAAAAAATGTTAGCTGAAGCATAATCTGGTTTTCAGTATTCTGTCGCAGTATTTAGTACTGAGACTTTTAACTGAGACTGTAAACTAAAAAAAGATGATTTTAGAAATAGTATCACCAGAAGCAAAATTATTTTCAGGAGAAGTAACATCAGTTACATTGCCTGGAGTTGATGGAAGCTTTCAAATATTGAATAATCACGCTCCTATTGTTTCTATTCTGGAAAAAGGAACTGTAAAAATTGCAGCTCCAAAATTTAATTTTTCTAAAGAAGTAGCGGGCAAATTCACGAAAGTAAATGAACAGACCTATACATTAGAGATCAATTCAGGTACAATCGAGATGAAAGACAATAAGGTAATTGTTTTAGTTGACTAAGACGATTTCAAAATAAGTGAAAAGCCAAACATTTTTGTTTGGCTTTTTTTATTCGCCATAGTTCTGTACTTTCGAAGTATTAGAATCTCTTTATAAAATATTGATCGTTACATAAAAGCTCAGTAAGCTTTTGTGATTGTGCTTTTTCCAAGTCGATAAAGCATAATATATCTATGTCAAATTTTATAAAGAAATCTCATGAAAAATATAAATAAAGTTGCCGTTTTAGGCGGTGGAGGAAGAACTGGAAAATATCTTGTAAACCAGTTATTAGAAGAAGGATTTAGTGTGAAACTTTTACTGCGACATCCGGAAGATTTTACAATTCAAAATACAAATATCGAAATCATCAAAGGTGATGCAATTGATTCTAAAAGTATTCAATTGTTGCTTGAAGGATGTGATGCTGTTTTAAGTACAATTGGTCAGCGTCAGGGCGAGCCTCTTGTGGCAAGTGCGACCACAATCAATGTGCTTCAATCAATGAAAGATTTTGATATCAAACGTTACATTTTATTGGCTGGAATAAATATCGATACACCTTTTGATAAAAAAAGTGCTAAAACTACTTTAGCTACAGAATTTATGAAAACCAATTATCCCATAATTCAGGAAGATCGCCAGAAAACCTACGATCTTTTGGTGAATAGTACTGTAGATTGGACATTGGTTCGGGTTCCGTTTATTGAATTCACTACTGTGAATTCAGATATTATAGTTGATCTTGAAGATTGTCCGGGAGACAAAATAAATGCTGCAGACATTGCAATCTTTATGGTTGATCAGGTTAAGGATGATAAATTCAGTAGAAAATCGCCGTTTATAACCAATTAAAATGAAAGACATAAAGTAATTGTTTTAGTTGACTAAGACGATTTCAAAATAAAATTAAAAGCCAGACATTATTTTAGTCTGGCTTTTTTTATTTAGCAAGTAGACCTTCAAGGTAATTTACCGTACAGGCTTAATAATTTTACATGTATAAAGTCTTATTCTTCCTTTACAAACTCCATAATATCTCCGGGCTGACATTCGAGAATTTCACAAATGAGTTCTAAAGTCGAAAACCGTATGGCTTTTGCTTTTCCTGTTTTCAAAATAGAAAGATTTGCTGTAGTAATGCCAATCCGTTCTGCTAATTCAATAGAACGCATTTTTCTTTTGGCAAGCATTACGTCAAGATTTACAATGATTGGCATAATTATATCGTGAATTCGTTTTCTTCTTCTAATGTTCTTCCTCTTTCTACTAATTTGGTTAGCAATACTAAAATGCTTCCTAATAAAACAATATATATCTGGAAATCCGTAGTAGGATTAAAGGAAACGTCAATATTTTCAAAATAGGTCTTTTGCAAAGATGCTAAGATTTGAGGCTCGACCCTAATCTGTCCAAATAATTTCAAATCAATAAAGGTATAAATTAACGGGATTAGTTGTGAAAAAAGGAGTAAATAACCCAGTTTGGAAATGTATTTAGAAAGAACTTCGGAAAAATAAATTTCTTTCGCTAATTCCTTTAAAATTAATGCTAAAAAATACATTTCCAAAACAAGAAAAAGATAATTCAGACATCCTCTTAATTCCAAAATTATGTTTGTAAAAGTGCTTGTAGTTTTTATTTTTAAATACTGAGAATCTCCACTATGTACATATTTAATAAATTGAAATTTGTTTGGTTTTTGATTAATATAATTTCCATTTGCATCAATTACACTAGAGTTATCAGCCATAGACAGTACGACGTAAACGTTTCGTGCCTTTATTTTCTGGTTTTCTTTTAAATATTGATTGCTGGTAGTGGGATATGTTTCTTTTGAAGTCATACCGAAGTATGATTTATCGATTTTGATAGAATCCGGAATTTTTAAAGTCAATGCAACGGGTACTAAAGCTCCTTCCGAATTCTTATTTCCGATTGTAAGAGAGCCCTTTCCAATCTCATTGATGTATTGTCCGTCGTTACCAAAAAATTTTGCAGATATTGCGACAATATAATACACAACAGTAACAATCATTATAAATGATACTGTAAAATATAAAAAGGAGGCAAAGTGTTTGGTTAATTTCATATCGATTACGTTTTAGTTGAATGCAAAAGTATTAAAATTATCGATAAACAATAATAAAAAATCAATAAACAATAATATTTTATTTTTCTGGTACATCTTTTGAATAAATTGTAGCTTTAAAATGCCATATTTTGGCTCTGAATTAATGTGAAGCCTTTCCGTTTTTTCATAACTTTGCTTTTATGAAATTACCAGAAAACCTTATACAGAAATTAGAGAATCGAAAGCAAAATAATTCGCTGAGAAAATTGCCGAGTTTTAATAATCTTGTTGATTTTTCTTCTAACGATTATATTGGGTTTTCAAAGTCAGAATCTATTTTCAAGCATACACATCATTATTTAGTTGAAAACGAAATCATACAAAATGGAGCAACAGGTTCCAGATTAATTTCGGGGAATCATGATGCCTATCAAAATGCAGAGATTTTTATAGCGCATTTTCATGAATCAGAATCGGCTTTAATTTTCAATTCGGGTTACGATGCCAATGTTGGTTTTTTTAGCGCTGTACCGCAACGAAATGATGTTATTTTATATGATGAATTAAGTCATGCTTCTATTCGGGACGGAATCGTAATGTCGAATGCTAAATCGTATAAATTCAACCACAATGATTTTGAAGATCTGGAGCGATTAATTCACAAGTTTCCCGATACAAATATCTACATAGTTACAGAAACCGTTTTTTCTATGGATGGCGATAGTCCGAACCTGGAAGAATTAGTTTCACTTTCTGAAAAATACAACTGTTATCTGATTGTTGACGAAGCGCATACTTTGGGCGTTTTTGGTGAAAAAGGAGAAGGTTTAACCCAATATTTAAATCTTCACGATCGGATTTTTGCCCGAATAATGACTTTCGGAAAAGGCTTAGGATGTCATGGAGCAGCAATTTTAGGCAGTTCTGATCTAAAAGAATATCTCGTCAATTTTGCGCGAAGTTTTATTTACACCACGGGATTATCACCACATTCTGTTATTACGATTCTTACCGCTTACCAACATTTGGAAATCGAAAAAGAAACAATTGAAAAATTGCGTCAGAATATTGTATTTTTTAATCAGCAAAAGAATTTATTAGGATTAAAGCCAATGTTTGTTCGGAGTAAATCTGCCATTCAATCAGCCATAATTCCGGGGAATGAAAATGTCAAAAAGCTTGCGCAACAACTTCAGGATAAAGGTTTTGATGTAAAACCAATATTGTCGCCAACCGTTCCGGAAGGACAGGAACGTTTGCGTTTTTGTATTCACAGTTATAATTCAGAAGAAGAAATTAATGCTGTTTTAGCGTTATTGGCTAACTTTGTGTTCTAATAATTTTTACACAGAGCTTCACAAGAAAAAGCACAAAGCTGCACAGAGATTTTGTGAATCTTTTTTTGCTTTGTGAATCTCTGCGAAACAAAAGCTTATGAAACTATTTATAACCGGTATTTCTACCGATGTTGGTAAAACAATAACTTCGGCAATTGTTGTTGAAGCGCTGGAAGCAGATTATTGGAAACCTGTTCAGGCAGGAGATTTAGATAATTCTGACACTCATAAAGTAAAGTCTCAAATTTCAAATTTGAAATCGCAATTCTATCCTAATTCTTATCAGTTAAATACACCGGCAAGTCCACATTTGGCGGCTGAAATTGACGGAATTACAATTGACTTAAAACAAATTCAGGAACCACAAACAGAAAATCATTTAGTAATTGAAGGTGCGGGCGGAATTTTTGTTCCGTTAAACGAAAAAGATTCCATCATTGATTTAATTCAGCCCGATTATAAAGTGATTTTAGTTTCAAGGCATTATCTAGGAAGTATAAATCATACTTTGTTGACTATTGAAGCCATTCGAAATCGAGGATTTAAAGTGGCCGGAATTATCTTTAGCGGAAGCGAAAACAAATCAACCGAAAGTTTAATTCTAAATAAAACGGGAATAAAATGCATCGGAAGAATTGAAGAAGAACCATATTTCGATCAAAATGTGATTAAAGAATACGCTGATTTGTTCAGAGACAATCTTCTAAATTTATAGAACAAGGAATAAAGAAAACAGACTTTCCTATCTTTGTCAAAATTATAGAAGTCTAGTCTTATTTCTATACTCTCTATTCTATTTTCTAAATACCATGACATTAACAGAAAAAGACAGCCAATATCTTTGGCATCCTTATACACAACACAAAACATCTCAAACTCCAATTGCTATTTTAAGAGGAGAAGGTGCATTGCTTTGGGACGAAAACAATAAAGAATATATTGACGCAATCGCTTCATGGTGGGTAAATCCTTTTGGGCACAGTAATAAAATTATTGCCGATGCGATATATAAACAATTGACAACTTTAGAACACGTTTTATTTGGAGGTTTTACACATGAACCTGCGATAAAAGTTGCTGAAACACTAATGGAGATTTTGCCTAAGAATCAGCAGAAAATCTTCTTTTCTGACAATGGTTCTACAGCGGTTGAAGTTGCCATAAAAGTCGCTTTGCAGTATTTTTTCAATAAAAATGAAAAGCGAACAACAATTATTGCTTTCGAAAATGCATTTCATGGCGATACTTTTGCAGCAATGGCAGCAAGCGGAATTTCATTTTATACGAAGGCCTTTCAGGGAATGTTTATTGATGTAGTTCGAATTCCGGTTCCGATAAAAGGGCAGGAGCGGGCAAGTTTTGATGCTTTACAAGAAGTAATTAAAAATCATAATTGCGCCGGATTTATTTTTGAACCTTTAGTACAAGGAGCAGCCGGAATGGTGATGTATGAACCTGAAGCTTTGGCGAAACTGATTCAGATCTGTCAAGAAAATAAAGTCCTGACAATTGCTGATGAAGTCATGACGGGTTTTGGTAAAACAGGAAAAACCTTCGCAATGGATTATGTTTCGGAGCAACCTGATATGATTTGTTTGTCCAAAGCCTTGACAGGAGGAACAATCCCAATGGCGATTACGACTTTTACGCAAGATGTTTTTGATGCTTTTTATGATGATGATATTAATAAAGCATTATTTCACGGACACACTTTTACGGCGAATCCGACGGGTTGTGCGGCAGCTCTGGCGAGTATCGATTTATTGCAGACTGCGGAAATGCAGGCTAATATTGAAAGAATAAATGCAAGCCATTTGAAGTTTCAACAGAAAATTGAAAATCATGCAAAGGTAATCACAGCGAGAACTTTGGGTGTTATTTTTGCAGTTGAAATCAAATCAGATTCAGAAGAAAGTTATTACGGTTCAATGCGCACAAAACTCTATAATTTCTTTATTGATAAAGGCGTTATTTTGCGTCCCGTTGGTAACATCGTTTATATTTTGCCTCCGTATATTATGACGGATGAGCAGCTTCAAAAAGTATATAAAACAATTGAAGAAGCGATTGAAATGGTTTAAAATTGGCCCCCAGATTTAACGGATGTTACCGATTTTAATTGGTTAAAAATAATAATCTGTGCACATCGGTTTAATCGGCGTCATCGGTGCGCCATCTTTCACAAAACTTCGCGACCTTTGCGGAAAATCTCCGCGGACTTTGCGGTTAAATAAAATATTTTGAATACACAAAAAATAGCCATAACAGCTTTTTCTTCCATTTCTCCTTTAGGAAATAATGCTGACGCTGTATGGGAAAAATATCTCGACAATAAACACTGTTTTTCGAAGCAGTTTTTAGATCAGCAGGAAACGTCTGTTGCGGCTCTTGAAGCTGAATCAAAACAAATTGTAGCAGAAGTTCGGGAATCTGACATCAAATATAAATTCCTGGATGATTCTGTTTTGTTTGCTTTGGCGGCTTCGCGAAAAGCGGTGCAAAAAGCAGGCTGGAAAGAAGAAGATGTTTTTGGAATTAATATTGGTTCTTCACGCGGAGCAACTGATTTATTCGAAAAGCATTACAAAGAATATATCGATACCGGAAAAGCACAAACGCTGGCATCTCCAACAACAACTTTAGGGAATATTTCATCCTGGATTGCACATGATTTACAAAGCGTTGGTCCCGAAATTTCGCATTCGATAACCTGTTCTACAGCACTTCACGCATTATTAAATGGCGTCGCCTGGTTGAAATCAGGAATGGCCGATAAGTTTTTGATAGGAGGAAGTGAAGCGCCTTTAACTGATTTTACGATTGCTCAAATGCGTGCTTTGAAAATCTATTCCCGTATTGATCAGGAAAAAGAATCCTGGCCAAATCTTGCTTTTGATTTTGAAAAAACGCAAAACACTATGATTTTAGGTGAAGGCGCAGCGGTTTGTTGTTTAGAAGCCGGAGAAAAAGAAAATGCCATTGCGTATGTAACCGGAGTAGGTTATGCCACCGAAATTTTAGAGCATAATATTTCGATTTCAGCAGAAGCAGATTGCTTTCAGAAATCTATGAAAATGGCTTTGAAAGATCAAAATTTAGAAGATGTTGATGTAATCGTAATGCATGCGCCAGGAACTATAAAAGGCGATCTAACAGAGTTGCGTGCCATAGAAAAGGTTTTTGGTTCGAAATTGCCATTATTAACGACTAATAAATGGAAAATAGGCCACACTTTCGGGGCATCCGGAATATTGAGTCTGGAGCTTGCACTTTTAATGATGGAGAAAAATACTTTTATAGATGTTCCTTTTTCAGAAAAACAAAACCAAACAAAACCCATTAAAAAAGTATTGATTAATGCGGTTGGTTTTGGAGGAAATGCGGTTAGTATTTTAATTGAAAAAGCATAAAACTTTACCAAAATAACAATAAAAAAAATCCCAAATTCCTAACTGGAATTTGGGATTTTTTTTATTTGATGATTATAATTCTTAATTAAAAATAATCTTCTTAGTAGTTGTAAAATCATTTTCAAGAGTGACTTTCACAAGCAATACCTGATTGGCCGATGGCAGGTTTTGAATTTGCAGTTCGGTGTTTCCAACTTTCTTTTTGTTGTAAAGCAGTTTTCCTGTTACATCAAAAATCGTTACTTCCTTAATGTTTTCCTGTGAAGAAATTACTTTGATGGTTTTCTCTTTTACAGAAATCACAAGTCCGTTTTCAGTGTTTTCAAAATCCCCTGTTCCCAAAGTTTTGTTGGTGTAACGAAGTACAA
>Ga0247739_10000071_pt1 | contig 36064 bp, 62 predicted proteins | sample UWRJL058202B2_FD_180943 | JGI IMG/M metagenome (GOLD analysis project Ga0247739, IMG submission 180943) | Plant litter microbial communities from Arlington Agricultural Research Station in Wisconsin, United States - UWRJ-L058-202B-2 | ecosystem: Environmental > Terrestrial > Plant litter >...
ATAAAGGTGTTTCCCCTTCTGTATTTGCCGTTTGTCTTTCTATACGTTTTTTCTTTCGTGTCAGGCTTGTCGGATCTTAAGAAAGCCCCTATTCTTACTTGCTGGTATTCTCCTGGGAAACTTTCATAATCAAACTGATACGCATTGAAATCGTTCCTGTAGGATAAAACTAAATTATCACAGTCCGAAGTAATGGTGAATTGATTTGACCTTGCCAGCGCTATCATACTATATAAGTAATAACCAAATACCCTCTACTGAATAAAATCGAATCAAAATCCGTAGAATCAAATATTTCCGCTACTGCAGGATTGTATGACGCTCGATACATTGTAACATTTGTAGCATCAAAACTTGTAATACCAGTTCCAAGGCTTGACACTCCGCGCTGGTTAATAACGTATCTTAATGTATTTGCATCATTTCGAATAATGCCTGTGATAGCAACGATCTTTTCAGCATTTAGCCCGTGAGCAGCGTTTATGCTGTCATCTGCATCCATATTCCAAACACCAATAGGAACTACTTTAATGCCTATCGTATTTGTGCCATCGGTCAATTTTTCAGAGGTGCCGGCCGTTGTTGCGCTGTCTGCCGTGTTTGCGTTCCCTGCAGTGTCAGCGTAAAAAGGGTTGGGGATATCTTGCCATTGCGGATCTGTTGCCCCGTCTCCCTGAGAAACTAAAACTTGCCCAGCATACCCGCCAAGCAATTTTGTAATGATGTCATTTATTTTATTCTTTCCTGTAGGGGAGACCTGATCTGTTCCTAGTAGTTTATTTAATAATCCCATTATTCTAATTCGTCAAATGTGCAGTTAATATCTCCTATAAGTGTTTCCATTGCTTCTAGTTCATCAAACGTAATCCCTGACAATTCCGAGCAATCAACCGGATTATAGTCTGTGTATATGATGAATTCGTAACACTTATCAAAATCAATATTTAAAGGCATGGTAGCAGTACAGAAAAATTGAGTAGCAGATGCCGTTATAGTCCCTATGTTTGGATAAACAAGCTCACAATCTAATGTAATGCCTATTTTAAGATCTACCAAATCATAATCATCCAACAGTGTACCTATTTTCTGAATCCATTTAACTACATCCCCTCTTTTTAGAGGAAGCGGGTAATCATAATGCTCTCCGCAATACTCTGTATTGTCAATAGGGCAATCTCCTACTTCTGGATCAAATCTTTGCTCTGTTAGCCGGATGAATGATTTTAACATGTTCCTATATCAAAGGATTCATCAAATGAATCATCGAAAGCTCCAAATGTACAGAAGCCTTCCAATACTGTAAAGTTTAATATACCTCCATCTTCTGAATTTGGCTCAAAAGACAGTTCTTTTATAAACCCTGGAATAAAGTTACTATTTCCGCATGAGAATTCAATGCTTTTGTTTGAGTTTAAGCGGAGGAATCTAAAGTCGGTCATTGTGCCAGGGTATGTAAACACATGCAGGATAGGCTTAAAGAACGCTTCCTTTTTATAGTTTTCAAAGTCCGATCGTAAAAGATCCTGCTTTTGGAAAACCTCTCCAATAATAGGCTGGCAACCATCAATTAACACGTCTGATTCATCAATGTTTCCCTCTCCTGATTGGAATTTTACCGGCTTTTCTGGTGCCTGAGTAGTGGACGTTGCTAAGATAGGGTGCCAATTAAGAGCCATTCTTACAGGTGAAATCCTTAAATTATACGCAGTTTCGGGGGAGAAATAGTTTGTAACATAAGTAAAGGCCTCGTTTCTTTCCGGTACCGTGTTCTTTAAATAGGTATGAGGATATGTAATACCGTTTCCTATGTAGAAATATGGATCTTCTTCAGCGCTTTCAAATGTCTGGTCAATTTTAGAAAGGCAGATAATGAAAATATTATCATCATACCGCCAATCTGTAGTTGGAGTAGTTTTAAATTGCTGTCTCCTGGTATACTCAATCGCGTACCCTCCTGCAATAAATGGGGAAATCTTGCTTAACTTATTTGATCCGGTGGTTATGGGGATGGTATACTGGTGCTTGGTATTTATCTCATCAATACCGTTTATCTCTTCAATTTGCCACTCTGTATAACCGACTTCAAAGTTATTATAAATGTCTTTTGTTGAAATGCTCGTTTTGATGTCCGAAACATTTGCAAACTGCATTACAGACTCATAATTATAGAAATATTCCTTAGGCTCTATTCTCATGTACTGCTTTTCTCCGTCTGATTCAATTCTAAACCCGATAGAGAATTGAGCGTCCAAATCATCAAATAATTCCTTAAATGAAAATGATGTAGTGGCAAAATTCCCATCAACATCTATTATTCTTCTTAATGCCTTGCCAGAAAGCCGTACCTGTGAACAACCGCACCCGTCCGAAGCGTAAGCTTGAGGTGAGCTATTAGTTCTTCCGAAGAAATCAGAACGTATAGCATCGGTTGTGTCAGAAATAGACTCCACCACCCTATTAAGGGCTTCATAAATCATATACGCGGGGGCGCTGGATGAAGCATAAACAGATTTAGAGCTAATCTTTAGTGTTGCCACTGTAATTAACTGGCGAATCGTTGCCGATCTGCTAGGCGTAGAGTTAAACATTGAACTGAAAAGGTAAACGTTCTCATTCGTGTTCAGTGTCAGGGTTACGGTTCCAGTATTTGAATATGGTATAGTTATAGTGCCGCCTGTGTCATTGTGAAAACTTGCTGGGCGAATGGTTGTTATTGCGCCACCCGCAATCCCGCCCATAGAATTTACAAACTGAATTCCGTACTCAAACTGTCTGGCCCCTCCAGTGGATTCAAATAATGTGCCTCTTAAATCATAATCAAATGTATAATCCCCCGCTATTGGCGCTTGAAATATTTTATATCCCCCGTAAGGAAGAGAAGCGTTTAAATCGAAAATAATTGGAACCTCTTCTATTGTTTCGTATTCATCGGAAAGAACCTGTAAGGGGAAGTAGAGTCCATTAAACCCTTCGTCATTTACTCCTACTTCTTCGTAATCTGCAAGGGCTTCGTTCAGCCCAAGACGGCCGGTTAAAAGAATATTCTTAGAATGTAAAGGAAGCATAACCGGATCTAACGGAGTTAAAGCCTCGCCTTCAATTGATTCTTCAGCTTGTAAATCAATAATCGTTTCAATCCTGTTTAAAATCTTTCTAGAAAAGCTGGATTCCTCTATTTTTACGCTGACTTCGTTATTGATTTCAGAGTATGTCATCATGTTGATAGCTCCAAAATAGGTATCTATCAATACCCCATTACAGTAGTACTCATACTTAAAATCTAATAACGCATCAAACAGATAGATAGCAAATTTAGCCTGTAAGTAAGCCGCTCCTGCATCAACAAATGTTAACGTATCGGAATAGCTATTTTCAAGCCCCGTATAAGCATCAGACCTTTGGATAGTGAATGTTACTGCATCCCATCCGTCCGGTTCGTCTATTTCCGTGTAATCGGTTTCTGTTTTGGGATCTCTTAAATAGAATCTGTAATCCATTAGTTCCTAAAGTAGTTATTTACAAATTCATTCTCTGAGTTCCCTGAAACCATCATTGTTCTTATTCCTCTCTTGTCCACGGTAACATGTGCCATAGGTTTATTCTGAAGCATATTTTTAATAGCTTTCAATTCTCCTACAATGTCTTGCCCGTGGTTATTTTCTGCTTCCTGCTTAATCCCTGAGTAGTTCATTTGTTTGAAAATATTAGGATCTAACGTCCCATCTATAATCCCAGCCACCAAAGGAGCGTATTTTTTATTCTGAGCCACAGGAATAACGGCTTCTTCTGGTTGTAACAGAGCAAGAATGGTATCTTCTCCTGTCTGATGGCCTGGAACAGATTTAGTCCCTTTCTTATACTTAGGAATAGGTTTCGAAGCCACCACACCCGCCTGAATCGCTCCCTGAGCAAGCGCAAAGGCTGAGAATGGAAGACCAAACGTTTGAGGGCTAATAGAAATAGCCTTAGCCACTGCTTGGGCGGTATTTATAGCAATATTGAATAATGCCGCCGCCTTGTCCGCTTTTGCCTGCCTAGTTTTTATATCGGCCTCCTGTTTTGCGTACCTTGAGTTAATGACTGCTTGAGCTTGTTTATTATCTCCGACTGCAGCAAGTTCTTTTTTCTGGTTGATCTGTAACTGTGTTAAATCCCCCTGCAGACTATTCTGATAAATTTGAGACAGCCCGTTAATAAAGGAAACTCCAAGATTAAATTGTTCCTGGCGAATGGCTTTTTTCCTGTCTTCAGCTTCTTTGGTGTTTTTCACATCCAAATCAAGTAAAGCCTTTTTCTGTGCCTGAATTTCTAGCTCTAAATCAATAGTTTCCTTTCCTGCGTTCTGAGCAAGTAGTTTTTTCTCTTCTAAGGATCCAATAGTAGCTTCAATTTCCGCGCGCTGTCCGGCTTCTTCTGCTAGTCCAGCATCTCTAATCCTTAGTATGGTATTTTTTAGCCTGAAATCATTATCTTCTACTGTTTTGTCAAAGTTTGCCTGTTGTCCTTTTTCATAATCAGCGTTAAATTTGGTCTGATCTGCTAAACGTTGATGAAGTTCTTTTTCTAAAATATCAGTATATTCCGATTCAAGTTCCTGGCCTTTTAACTTAACAGATTCAAATTCTAATCCTACTGCTTTGCCGTATCTTTGATATAAACCTATTCTCCGATCATTGTAGTATTGAGAAATCATGTTAATTTCTCCTTCTGTCTGATCGGCTAATTTAGCCCTTCTAATGGCTATTTGTTCTTCTAATGAAAGGGATGAAAGTCTACGCTTAAACTCCTTTTCAGCATTCTTAGCGGCCTCTTCTGCAGCTTTTGCCGCCTCTATCCCGCGCGCCTTTTCCGCTTCCGTTTCTTTTTTGATTGCAAGGGTTAAATTGTCAATAACCATCTGCTGGCCTCTTGCAACCCCTTGGTACTGTATGAATTCTTTAGTGCCAAAGATGTATTCTTCAGCTAGTTCCTCATTAGCTTTTTTGGAAGCCTGCAAAGCAATAATTTCATTTTCGTAAATCTTAATCAGATTCAATCGTTTGCCGGCCGCCTGAGCCGCTGCTAGATCTTGATCTATGTATCCTTGAACTAGTTCAGACGTGGCTTTTGCCTGTGCGTTTACCTGCTTTTCGTATAGCTGATCTTCTGTTAAAAGAGCCGTTTCTAATCCCCCCACTAAATCATTTAAAAGCGAAATAGCCTTACTTAAAACGCCTGAATTGCCCGAACCTATCGTATTTAAAAGTGAATCGTATGAGTCTCCAAGGTTGGAAACCTTACCTTCCAGTGTTTCAGAAATAGCAGCCATCGCGCCTGTTACTCCTTCGGCTTCCCCTAATGAAAGAACGTAGTCGCGGATAGCCTGAGACGTAAATTTAGTTTGGGTTTCTACTCCCTTAAAGGTGAATGTTACGTTATCCCCTTCTTTTTTGGCTCTAATACCAAATTCTTTTAATCGCTCAAATTCTCCCGTCTGAGCATCTATAATACCCTCAGTAAGTTGATCGAAAGATTTACCTGTGCTGGATGCTAAGTCTCCTAATTTGGTTAGTTCTGCACGTGTAGGAATGAAACCCTGGTTGGCCAGCTTAACAAATGATTCCGTAAGTTCAGCAACCCCGAAAGGCGTAGTGCTTGCAAAGTCTTTTATTAGGGAAAGAGAAGCCTGAGCTGCAGACTTAGATCCGAGCGTGTTTGTGAGGACTGCTTCAAGTCGCTGGAATTGACCTGTAACAGCTATGATTTCTTTAGTAAATGAAATAACCTGAGAAACAGCAAAAGCGGCCACAATTGCCCCGCCAACCTTTTGTATTCCTTTGCCAAACGCATCAGAGGATTTAGAAGTTTTGTTTATTGCATCTTCTGACTTCTTGGACTCGCTTTGTATTGTGGAATTGGTTTTTTTGGCCTCTGAATCTACCTTACGAAAATTATCTATTAACGCCTTTTCCTCAGCATTAAGATTGTTAAGGGATTTATCAGCCTTATCTAAATCGGTAGTGTCTACTACATATTTAATCCTTATATTCTGAACGTCTGCCATGATCGCAAGTCATTAAAATTATATTTGCGATGCCGAAGCCAGTTATTTTGATTTTTTCCATACCTCAATATAGAGATTATAATCCAGAATACTTAAAGCGCGGAGGCTGATAAGTGTAATGCCTCCATATCCTCTATTTGCGACTGCAGCGTTAAAATCAAATCGCTGTTTTCTGAGCTTTTCTGTTGAATAGACAAATGATATTTTAGGGTCGACAACTCTTTTAGACTTAACCCTTGGATATAAGCCTTCAAATCTTGTCTGGATATATTGAGTTGTGGCAATGATTCCCGTATACGACTTTGCAAAAAAAAAGCAAGCGCCTCCTTATCCTTTTTCCATTCGCTTATTTTCTTTTCTGCTGTTTCCTCGTCAAAGGTGTAAGGATTTTCGTCTTTAGAGAAATACCAGACTGCAGCAAGATTATACAGAAGGTTCACGTTAAACACATAACCTCTCAAGTCTCTAAGGTTCTTATTCAGGATAGAAGCATTAACCAAGTCCCCCTTTTTAAGATATTCATCCATCAAATCCTGAAACACATTCAAATGAGATCCGGTGCAACGTTGTTCGATCTCGTTTAAGCGATCCTGTGCAGCCATATAGCGCTCATAGTACATTTGATGCCCTGCAGTGAATTCATGGTACTCAATACCGCCAGAAACGAACGCAAGGTTAGTTTCCTTATCAGGCTTAACCCTCCAATCCTTTTGAATTGTCTTTACCATCTTGCGACGATTGAGCCAGTATTTGAGTTTTTTAAACATCGGCACTATAAATTAAGATGCCAAATACTTTAACCTCTGTAATCACAGGCTTATCTTGCAATCCAAATCTGCCGTACTTAACTTTTATCATAACTTTTCTAATATTTTAATCCAAATGAAATTTAAGCCTATTCCTAAGAATAGTGCAAGTAATTGAAGTGTTTTACCGTGAAATTCGCTACTCATTGTTAAAATATACAGGAATAATACAATAAATATCCATGCCCCATTGCAATAAATGCACAGTCCGGCAGGTTTAAGCCAGAACCTTTTCCATCTGTCTTTCTGTCTCCAATTCTTTAACCATAGATACTGAAGACAAAGTCCGTAACGCCCGAATATCATCGTTGGTTCCAAGCACTTCTGAAAGAATAGGCTTAAGGACGCTGTTCCAAGGCAAAGGAGTATTAAGCTGCATAAGCTCATGACTCTCAGATGAATTTCCACATTTTCCACATCTTCTGTTTTTCATAGTGTTAAATTTATATTGCGAAACTAAAATCAAATGAAGCATCGAACTCCGCGAAGCTATCACATCCGGTAAGATCAATTGTAAACGATGTTCCTGCGAGTGTTGTTGCGATAGCCTGCAGAATCATTGAGTTATACTTTTTATCACAGCTAACTTCCAATAAAGTGCCATCAATATAAATAAGCATCCCAAATTGACCCGCAAACCTGTTTAAAAGACTGTAGTGAAGCTCTCCGAACTCTAACGAAAGAGTAATATCCCCCGTTGTTGTCCCGGTAAAAATGTACTGTCTTTTGAACTTATCAAACAGCATTACTTTATAATCTCCTATTTTGCCTGTCTTAATAACAAGCGATTCAAGGCACTCAGGAATGTATTTACAGATTGACACGTATTTGCTGCAGTTCATAATTCAAAGTTAACCTATATTTGTTCAAAGTCAATGGTTTTAAAAAATTCCTGATGCTCTGAATTAGCATGATAGCGAATTGGATCTAACCAGTGAGATAAAGCAGGGTTGTCTTTCTTCCATTTATCTAAAGATCCGTTTTCGTCAACTATAGCGCTTTCAATATCCTTTATCAAATCTTCGCATTGTTCGTGTATTATAACCGTTCCGAAGTCAAACAAGGCGTTACATTGAATTCTAGAACGCTTGTGTGATGGATTGGCCTTTGGTACGTTAAACTGGCTCCACGATATGCCTAAACACTGTTTAATGATCTCGTAAGAGGTGGAATTGTCCGTTAAATTACGTGAATGATGTCCGGAAGCATCCCCATTGATTTGAAAGAATGCTTCTGGATAGTCATTTTTGATCTGAGCGCAAACGTAAGGAAGAACAATACCTTTTGCCCCGTAGGACTTTAAAACCACAAAACCATTCTCTAATAATTGAACAGCATGACAAACAGGGTCGTAATTTAAATCCCAAGCTAAGAATAAGTCATAATCTTCATCGTATTCAGGCGTTCCGACGTGTTTTAATCTATCAAAATTACGAATGAATAGCTTATCAGTGTCCTCAACACCCCAATCGCCCAACGCCCAAACTTTATAAAGAGCCTCGCCCGATTTTCCCCTGGATTTTATCTTAAGAAGCTTTTGATTTAATGCCTCACGGTCAATCAGATAGTTTTGCCAGAATGTGGACTTAATAAGCACACAATTAGGTCTTGTTGCAAATGAATCGCTTTCAGCCTTAAGCCAGTGTGAAATACTTTGAGGGTTCCAATCCAAAATCATGGATATTTCCACACCTAAATTACCTCGAATGGTCGTGTCTATATAGTCGTAATCATCTAAGGAGAACTGATTAGCTTCATTCATCCATGCGATATTAGCCCCCTCAATAGACTTAGCATTCTCAGCCTTATCCATGCCTAAGCCTCTAAACCAGTTGCCTGTGTGCTTGTTTATGATCTGAAAGTGGTCTTTTTTGATTATAAAGTCATCTTTGAAGTCTTTATTGATAATATCGCAAAGAATCTTGAAAGTAGAGCCTTCAATCTTATTGTACTCCTTTCTTGCATGAACAACATTAAACTGCTTAGGTAAAAATGAATGCCTGATTAGCTTTCTTCCTATTTGGTGAGTTTTACCGGACTGTCTGGTTCCGTAATGCCCTTCAATCTCATATATTTTCTCAATATGAGGCCAGTACCATTTTAGCCACCACTTTATATCAAAATTTATTTTCCTCATTCACCTTCGGGCGGTTCCGTTCCGGTTACTGTGGTTTCTACACCTGTAATTGTAATATCCTGCTGAATTTTCTCACCGTATTTCTTAGGCAATAACTTAGAAGAAATCCATTTTCTGGTCTCAATTCTCAATTTACTACGGCTGGTTACCTCTTTATTCTCCATTTCATAAGACTGATCCCCTTTAACAATCGTCATTAGGTCATTAGAGCCGTCGTCAGCGATCTCTAGCATCTCATCGGCTATGTTTTCCGCTTGCATCTCTTTCGCGCGCGTGTAAAGGTCAAGAAATGCCTTGTTTGTGGCTAACCAATTGAATATTGTTGCGTGTGAAGGAAAATCTTCATGCAATTTACACAATGATTTTAACCCTAGCGTTGTTACTGATATTTCAGAACAAATCTTTAGGGCTAATTCCTCTGTAAAGTCTGTTGGCCTTCCTGCCATGTTATCTTGAATGGTTAAACGGGTTGAAAATGTGGTGTTTGCCGTCTGGCTTACCTTCTTTTGCCCCAAGGAATGATTCTACTGTTAAGTGATTAACCGGTTCAGTAAACAATGGGTAATCGATTCCGTGCGAAAATACGTGATCTGTACCTTCTTTTATCATATAATAGTCTACTATAACACCAGTTACTGGATCTTTCACTGTTCCCCTCTTACCGAAACGTAGGTAATCGCACATTTCGGCTATATTATCATTGGCTTCTTTGGCTCTCTGATTGATAAAATTTTGCAAATCTTTCTTTGCTTCCTCTATCGGATCAACTTTAAATATTATTTCCGTACAGTTTACAATATTGTAGTTTACCATCCTTATTTCTGTTCAAAGTGTATGCATCCGAAGTTTTCACCGACCTTAATATTTTCTTCATCAATGACTTTAGAGTGAACTAATATTCGATCCATAGTGCCATTACTGTGATACCCAACTTTTTTGCATATCCCAAACTGATATTTTTCGCTTGGTCGGTAATTCTTGCAGTTCTTACAGGTGTTATCCATAATGCTAATTTACAAAGTTTTGCCCGTTATTTCCACTTTTGATCAATTTCTTTACTTAGATCGGATATTCCTTTCAAATATTCATCTCTGATTTCACCGGAATTAGGGCCATAGGTAACAAAGAAGTTAATATTATATGATGCGTTTTCTCTGATAGCATTCTTCCAATTTAATGAAAAAGCTATTCTGAATGCATTAATTAATTGTATAAAGTTTATTACCTTAATCATCTTATCAAATATTTAAACGTGTGTCTTTTATTCCAAACAATCAATTCTTCGCCCTTAATGTAGGGAAATGTTATACGTGAGTCAAAATACATCCTTAGGTCGTTGTGAAAGGTTTTATAGCCTTTATTCTGGACGTTGCACCAGTGCTTTCCTCTCATGTAGATACGGGCCTGGACTACTTTTGTTATGGTGTCCACTCTTATCCATACCTCACGGGATTCTATTTCATATCCTTTGAGAGTTTTGGTGTAGGTTTGCGCCTGTCCCACCATTGGAAGAATCAGGATAAATAAGGATATAATGGTTTTCATGGCTTAGAATATTTTTCTCTTATATTATCAGTCAGTTCTTTCATTTCACGCCTGTATTCATCCGAAACCTCTTCATTATGATCTCCTTTAAAGACGAATACATCAATATTGATAGATATATCCTCACAGGTATAAACCAAATGAACATTTTTGTAGAATGATCTTTGCATGCCGATAAAAAATATCAGACTGCATTTTATTTTATAGTAAAACTCTTTCATTTTGTTCTATTCTCTTACTTCAGTGATTGAAACAGGGGCTTCAGGCAATGCCATCCAGTGGGTTACTTCCTCGCATTCGTCCAGCGATTCATTGTGAGGATTGTATGCCCAAAACTCTCCTCTTTGGTATAAGGCTGTGAATTGTCGATCTCCTAATCCGTACATTAATACTCTCTGGTTTTCTTCCGGCATCCTGTCCTTTATTGAAATCCATAGGTTCGTAGTTATTAAAAGAGGGATAAGTGCATACCCTTTTTCAATGAAACCTTGAAATTCAAATGCTTTGAATAAGGCATCGTAATTTATACTTGTTGTGTTGAATAGTATCTTTCCTTGCGGCTCCTTCACCGCCCACGCCTTTACTTCTGCTTTAGTAGTCATACTTTTTCAATGTTAGATATTTTAAAATTAGATACATCAGCCCCTTGCTTTATTATTTGCGTATAAAACAAATTAACAACATGTTTTTCATCAGTTGCTTTACACACATATTCTGTTTTTGTCATTTCTCCATCAAAACGATAAAAAGAAACATTATATTCTGTCATTGTTCTATAGTAGGTTGAGGTGAAACACGGGCTTTTAACATTGCATCGGCTACTTCATAGGCATGTTTTGCCGATCTGTCTAATTGTGTAAGATCGTAAACGTAAGCAGGGCCGAACAATTGGTTAATCGCTTTAGCTGCGAAGTAGTCTCTTAATGTAAGTCCGTCTTCAGTTTCTAAACTTTCTTTTGTAGCTCCGATCGGTCTTGTTGTCGGGAATGCTGGAATTTGTTTTGTTTCTTCGCTCATGGCTTTTGATGGTTAAAAAGTGCTTTATAATCAGTAAATAATTTATGAGAAGTACGTCCTGCAATAACCTCGTTTGCGATCCAGTGGGCGTATGATTTAGCTTCCTGATCGGCATAAAGTTGCATGGCCTCCTGAATGTAAGGCTTAAATTCGTCTGCCAGATGGTAAGGCATTATATCACACATCTTTTTTATTATCTCTTCCGGTGTCATTGCTTATAAGGGTTATTTATATGGAATAAGTTTTTTGCAGTTTTGACAATATCTACCATAATACATTGGTATGCTTTTTTTATGCCTACAAAAAATATTCTGAATCCAGTTTATTAATCTGTTCATGTGTTTACTGTTCAATAAGTGTTACAACTCCCATTTTAAACATACGGGATTATTTAGTGTTTGCTGAGTTTCAAACCTCTCAGATGCAGGATTTGTGCATGAATGCCTTTTTAGCTTTCCTGTACTATAGGCTTTCAGAAACTTGCAGTCCTTACACTTTGCCGGACGTGTCCATTCAATTACTGTCATTGCTCAATAAGGGTAACATAATACTCTGCTTTCTTCATTTTAGGGTCGAGGCGGTACTGATCTTTTACGTATAGGAAATCGTAATAGTCAAATTCGTTTTCTATTAAATAGTGTTTTCCCTTAATATACACTTCTTGCGAATTTGGAACTGCCACTGTTTTATAATGTAACCGAAATAAAGCCTGCTTTAATGGACTATAGTACTTACTATCGAAGTCTTCCGGCCTTAGGTATATGTGTAAAACATCGCCCTTCATACTCTTACTGGTTTAAGACATCCGCAATGTATACATTTCATCCATTGACTGTCAATAAGACGATAACTATGTCTGCATAATAAATCGTCTTTCAGGTATATGGTTAGTATGTCGCCTTTCATGATCTGTTCGGTTTTTGTTTTTTCTTACGCTTCTTTTTCTTCTGAGTATATGGATTAATTCCTTTTCGGTCTATCTTCTGGCAGGACTCGAAATATTCATCCTTTTCATGGCCTGTAAGCTCCCAATCTATTTCACCATTAGGAAGTAAAGGATAGCCATTTTCGTTTCGCTCTACCGCCTTAGAATCAATAATAGTTTTATTAAATTCTGTCATGGTTTAGGTGTTATGTTAGTAGTGGAGAGTTTAAAGCTTTTTATCTGTATATTCTAACTCGAAAAGGAATTTTTGATTTTCATAATCCACACACTTTACCTGTAATACTTTCACTGGAAGATCTCTGTATGTTGGATTTTCTTTTAATAAATTACCAACAGGCACATTCATTTCTTTTGTGAAGAAACTGTTTTGACTAGTCTTTTTCATTGGATAGTTTGTTTAATTCCTCTTTGAATGCCTCGATAAATGCTACTAAATGTTTTTCAGCTACCTCAGGTTGAAATCTTTCAAATAAAAACTTCTCTGCCATTTTTTCAACGTCGCTTACCTTTACCATCCGATTATCCCGAAGGTGAGCTTCACACGCTTCACGGGTGGAGGCTGTATCAACTCCTTTTACCGGATTGTAATAATTGAGTGCTATTGCTTTAACCGGATTTCCCCGATCTGTACATTGGAAATATTCATCACCTTCCCATACCGGAATATTGTCAATAGATGTAAAGAAGATGGGAGAACAATGGTTTATTATGCGTGCTAATTCCGTTGGATCAAAAACGCCATTTAACAACTCCTTTCTTTTATCAATGGATTGTAGTATTGTATACAGTTCTTTTTTCTCTTCGGTACTTAGTTCTTGCTTTTCCATGATGGGAGGCGTAGATGTTTGAATGGTTTCTGGTTGTTTGCACAATGTATCCTGAACCATGTTTGTGGTTTCCGGCTTCTTCAGCACCCATCTATCGAACTGTTCGTCTGTCAAATAATAAGTTATATGAGTTATTTTCTTTTCATAAACCTGCCCATTGAATTTTATAAAACTACCAACGATTTCATTATATGGATTATTTTCAGGATATTTTTCAGTGAAATATTTATCCAGCTTAACTTTATTGTATTCTGTTACTTCAATAGCCCATCTTTCTGGTAGTGATTCCAACTCATGAACTTTTTGCACAGGTTGGACTTCCGGCTTGTCTTGGTCTACTATCTTAGCCCATGTGCCTGAAACATATACTTTAATACCACAGAACCAACCCATATTTAAGTGGCTACTATATTCAAAACGGCCTCCCCCTAAAATTTCTCCGGTTTCAATTTGCACTCCTTTCTTATACCCTTTCGACAAGGCTACGGCAGACAGTACTCTTTCTATTTGGACGGGGGTGGCTGTTATCTTTGTATCTTTTCTATGTGAGCGAGGACAACAAACCTCTCCTGAATCGAACAATTGATATATCTCTGACCGATCTAACCTAAATAACACATCGGAGATGTCAAGTCTTTCAAACATCCACTGCTTAGGATTGCCCTCTTTGAACTCCTGCGAGCTTTCCTGAATGGCTTCTGAAGGAGGGGAGACAATGGAACAGTCGGATTTTAGGATACCTTTAGCATCAAATGTGCAACGATACCAATCAGGTGCTCCATACCAATCAATTACGTTAAACTCCTGTCCGATTTTATTTGAATACCAGAAAGTATCTTTGTCCGATTTTTCTATTTTGACTCTCATAATGCTTTTTGTTTGTTCTCCCCCTACTTAATTAAATTGCCGTGCTTAATCACAAAATATAATTTGCCTTCTTCTGCGCCCCAAGCCGGATTTCCTTCTCTGATCTCAACACCTGCGTGTTCGTACTTCAGGATTCTATCGGAGTCCGTTGATTTGGGATAGCCTAATGTCATGGTGTTTGTGGTAAAAGTTTTAAAAGCAAAGTGATCCGCATAATATTGGTTTACCTGTTTTCCGTTAACATATTTCACGAACTCCGAAAAGGTCATATCTTCTCTACACAAGTATATCAGCCTATTACACCAGTATTCATTCAGCTCTCTATAGTCCTCAGTCTTTACACCGGACTTTGTAAGCTCAAACCACTGCATTTTTAATGATAATTGAAGGTTCATAATCTATTTCTTTTTTACTGCTACACTTGTAGGAGAGGTGATGTGAAATACTATTTTGTCCGCTACAAAGCACCCTGAGGTTATTCTTATCAAAAACGAGTCGGAAATAGATTTGTCCTTGCCTAATTTTTCGAATGCATTTGCACGCTGATCCTTATTCAGCTGCGAGTACTTTACCGGTGGATTGTTAGCGTATGTTTTCATTCACAATACCTCCAATATTTAGGTTCATCACAAATTAATCCGGTATCGCATCCGTTTTCTCCATCCGTTGCAAAGCCCTCTCCAAAGTAACCGTGACCACCTGCTATTCCAGCCATCATGCACGTTCTTCTATCAGTATAATCCATAGTTCCTTCTGATGTTATACCATCTTCAGAATACTCTACATTGATTCCAATCGAAGGTTTTTTGTCAGCGGTTAATATCCAATCCATGACTTTTATTTTAATTGTTAACACTTATTTACAGTAGATAAAATATTGGAAGGCGATACTGGGCGGTAAGAAACTAATCCTTGACAGAATTAATAAAATCCTGATACCATTTGTTTGCATCATTACACCTTTTAACATCTTCCAGATGCTTTTCAGTGTTGTATTTCAAATCTTTTCGTGCCTTAGCGATCTTTTCTGCTCTGATTTTATCGGCAGAAAGAGAGGATAATTTTTTATCTATCTCAGCTATTGCATCTTGATGATAATTGAACCCTAGTTCCGACTTTATTGTGATTTCAATCTGGTTGACCATAAATTCAGCAATCCCTACATGCTCAGGAGTAACTGGACTATATCCTTTAGCCTTTACAAGAAACTGGTTTAGTTTTTCTACTGATGCATTCTCCTTTTCGATAGCCTTTGTATGGTATTCTTTGCTTTTCAAAAGCTCTTTCTTTTCAGCTTTTACAATTTGAGCATCGGTGCTTTTGCCGATCAAATCAATATATTTATTTGCCTTATTAATTTCATCTAAATAATAAGAAGATGGTTCGGAAGGCTTATATTCAGAAGTCATTGATTCGTCCCGAAGGTGCATTGTAGCCCCGAAAGCTCTTGTGCATAGTTTTGCAAACTCTTGGAATGTGTCAATTTCACCATCTATTATTCCTGCTGTATAACCTGTGGGCATATAATTATTTTTTAAGTGTACCGGAGAACAACCGCTCCGGCTCGGTCACGCTTACTTCTGAACCTTTTTTGTTTGTCTACCTCTCCGCCTATTACGCAGGAGAAAATTACTGATTAGCTTCTGCAAAAGCCCACGCAAAGCCCATAGGCGTAACACTTCTTAATTCTTTTACTTTTTCGCTTTTGCCTCCCATATATTTCCAGCCTGGATTTTCCTTTTCAATTGGATCTATGCGTTTTTTTTCTGGAATGTTGAATTTTCCCCATAACCACGTAGCCTTATTGTATCTGCTTTTCTCTGGATCTGGATCGTAACCGGCAAAATCGCAAGGGTTAAACTTTAATCTTGGTTTTCCCATCCAAGGGTTAAGAGTATGAATACGGCTCATAGGGTTCTCTATTTGCCAGAAAGTTAAAATGCCCAGCCTATCAAAGAAGTCAATTATTTCTTTTGACTTAGCAACCAGTATCTGACTTTGTGCCGTTCTTCCGTCTTGGTCTTTTGCTTTAAAATGCCTTGCGCCTGAGAGAGCATAATCAGTGCATGGAATCATTAGAATCAGTCCCACTTCTGGGAATACATCACTAGAGCCTATCCGGCTTCTGAAGTCTGCTTCATAATCCCAATTTAATACGTCTATACCGTTCTTAATGTCAATCTTAACGACTGTCCAGCCCATTGCTTCGAAAGGACGTGAAGAGTTACCTGAATGATCAAAAATGCTGTATAATATCTTTTTTACCATAGTCGTACTTTAAGTGGTTGCTACACCCGTATAGATTAATTATTTGAGTTGTACCATTTGATGAACTGAACTGCAATATTATATCTAGCCTCTTTTTCAGTAATTGGAGTGCCGTATTCTACATTGCATATCAATTCTTCAAATCCTGATAGGTATTCGTGAATCTCAATAGTCCACGGAGTAGTTGAAACGGCATATCCTAAAGAGTTCATTCTTTCAAATACAGGCATTAGCCAATCCCATGAGGAATGAAACTTTAGCTTACTAGGAGATGTGCTAGGCAAACTATCAAATATATAATGTTCATAAACTACCCATGATTCTTTAATAAGCTTCCCGCCCATGAATCCAGCGATCAATTTATTCCCTTCTGTTATCTCTTCAATTGTCATATTATTTTAGGTTACTCCGTATAGGGGGATTGAGTTAAACTGATTACAAAATTTTTAATTCTATTTTTACATCTAAATAGAATTTGTAAGTGCTAATGGAGGCAGAATCGTTAGATAGTGCTAACGACAATATTTCATCGCAAACAATTATCGCCTTTCTTTTAAGATCATTTCTAGCATACTCTGAGCAGTTATCCCATTCAGATTCAGATATGGGCGCATTGTTCATTTTTTCTAGCAATTGTTTTGCCTTTTTCTTTGTTGTCATAAAACTGATGCGTCAGAATAGAAATATGAGGAACGAATTAGCGCACTGTGCATACTATCATGTATGTCACTGGCTACCATAATGTCTTCCAATACGGAGTAATCTAAATGCCTCTCTAATCCACCTTTTACCCACTGATTATTTATAGCCTCGATCATTAATGGGAGTGTATAATCAAACTGCTCTTTTATCCTAGCATGAGACCCATCTTGACCTACAGATATTACCTTTTCTCCTGATTCATTAATAATATGGTTCATGTTCGTATTGTTTAGAGTTGTTTTCCTTATTGCTATGATGTAAAGGTAATAGAATACTTTTTAATTGCAAACTATTTTGCAATATATTTTAATAATTCTTTTTCAATAGCCTCTAAAACACTGAAATTCAATAGATTTAAATTCATTACGTGCCTGAATTTAATAGGCTCAATTGTCGGGAATTGTTTTGTATAAGAGAAAATTCGAAGCCTTGCGTACTCTTTCCTGATCTTTCCAACCCTTTTTTGGAAATCCTTCTTTTCTTCTATGGTGTATGTTTTCGGCATAGTTATATATTTTTACAAGTATACCAAAAATAACTATAATTTGCAAGATAAAAATAAGGGAGAGCCGGTATGGTAGCCGGTAAATCTCTCCCATTCACGTATACTTCCTTAGTTCAACCCTCATTGAATCCGGTTTATCACACGTGAATACTGCGCCTTGAGAAGAACATCTAATATTTTTCGGACAGTTAGAGTTTAGGCGCAATGCTTTTAAGTATGTTTTTTATGTCTTTTTGTAACGCTCCGAAATTAAGGGCGGTGTATCTTAATATAATCCACCCATCCATAGACGCTATATTATATTTTTCACAATCGTTTGAATATCCTATTATACCAGTGTGCCTACTTTTGGCTGATATTATACCCTCATATTCAACTATCGCTTTAAATGGGCTTAAAATAGCGAAATCTGCCCTGAAACGTCTGCTTTCACAGAATTTATATTCAGGCTCCCACAATACCCCCGATTGCTTTAACATTTCACGGATAGCAATTTTGTTTAAATCCCCTCTCATAATCTATTCAGGCTATACCCCATCTTTTTAGCCCATAGTGGCTTTAATTCTATTTCACCATGGCAATACTCGCAGACAGCAAGAAAGTATCTTATATCCGTTAATAATGAACCTATGCGCCCTTTTCGATGGTGTATCTGATTTGCAGGATGCATGCAGCCCTTCACTTCGCATACTCGATGCTCTTCCAAATACTCCAATCGCAACTTTCGGTATTCTTCATTCTGAATCATACGTTTTGAAGAAAACTTTTTGATTGCTTTAGGCTTTTTCTTTATAGCTGTACGCTTTAAAGGTTTTGAAACTTTTGGCTCTCTATTGTTTCGGGTAGAATCTTCTTTTGAATATGCTGGCATAATCAATTTAACGAAGGGTAGTTTTTAAGTATAAATTCCATCTCGATCCGGTCAACTTTACTTTTGAATTGTGGATAAATTCTCATTTCCTGAATCACTTTTACTTCTGCATGAATAAGCGATGAATGATGACGGTTGAATAATTCAGCCTTCTTTATAAGCGTTCCGGCATCGTGATTGTGTAGGATGTAAATAGCAATGAACCTGGGAACTTTGTATTTTGCGTACCTGTGTACGGATAGTATTTGCTCTTTGGTTACTTCAGGATATTCTTTTTGAATGCACCCGATAATTAGGTCTAGTTTTTCTTCCATTAGTTTAAATTTAATAGGCTTTCAATTTGTTTTTCCAGTACCGATATCCTTTCCTCCAGTAAAACCATTTTTCTGGGGGTTAATAGATTTGGGGCTACTTTGCTTTTTCTCTTTATTTTAAAAACAAACTTTTCAGGCTCCTTTTCCTTTAACTTGTCTCCTATTTCAGCTTCAATCTCATCAAACAACTTAGCAAAAGCCTTTTCTGTATGCTTTAAATCTTCTAAAGTTTGAAGTGCATTTACCACTGTTGAATGATCTCTTCCAAATTCTTTCCCTATTTTAGTATATGTTAGGCCTTGTTTTTTAAGAAAGTACATTACGATAAATCTAGGATAAGCCGCTTTCCACCTATCACGAGAATTACTAATAACAACATCTCTTTCCAATTGGCACATCCAATGTTTTTGTATGGATTGTAATATAATATCTATCATAATTAAAATTTATCTTCCGGTTCTTCTTTTTTTGAAAAGAAATTGTTATGATTTTGACTATCAAAAGTTTCTATAACTTTAACTGGTTCTGAATAATTTATATCCTCAATTTTGTTGAATGCGATCTGACAGAAATTGTGAATATCCCCTACAGCACCGCCCCTGTTCTTTGCAACAATATTTATCATTAAGTTTTTTGTGCTATCACCGTTTGGCATTTGTTCAATTCCGTAATATTCAGGCCTTAAAGGGAAAATTACAATATCTGCATCCTGTTCAATGCTTCCGGATTCTCTTAAATCTGACAACTGAGGCCTTTTGTCGGATCTCTTTTCTACTTCCCTGGAAAGCTGAGCTATTAGAATGATTGGAATGTCCAGCTCTTTTGCCAATGCTTTTAATCCGCTGGTTAAAATACCCAAATCCCTGTCCCGTGTACCACTGGATTTTCCGGTATCAATCAACTGTAAATAATCAATTACGATCATATCTAATCCTTTTAACGCCTTGAGTGAATAAGCAGATGAACGTATTTCAGTCAATTTAATACTGGAAGCCTCTACAATTTCAATATAATCATTGCATATACGCCCGATGCTATTTCCCATCCTTGCCAGTTCTTCTTTTGTAATTCTACCATCAATCGCACGGGAATAGGAAACTCCCGATTCACTAGAAATTAACCTTTGACCTAATTGAGAATTGCTCATTTCAAGAGAAAAGTACATGCACCTCTTTTGCTGAAGCATTACATTTTTCATCAATGCAAGAGCCAAAGCGGACTTACCCATTGCAGGGCGTGCAGCAATAACAATTAAGTTATTACCTTTCAGTCCGCCAATCTTTTTATCCCAGTCTCCCCATCCGGTTGAAATTCCAGCGAATCCGCCATTATTCATTGCAGTTTGTGTTTCGTCCAAACATTTTTTAAGGATTTCCACCATTGTTTTGGCCTTATTCCGGTTCAGCTCAGCGGATATTTTAGAAAGCTGTTTCTGGTTTTCCTCAAGTAGTTCAAAAACATCTTTCGTTTCATCCAATGCGTTATGATAATTAATTAATGCGGAATCAATAAGCGTTCTCCTTATCCATAATTCTTTAAGAATTAAAATGTGGTGTTCAATTTTTTCATTCAAAACACCTGAATAGGATAAATCTGTAATGAACTGAAGCCCTCCGACAGAGTCAACAAGTCCGCTTTTCTTTAGCTGAACGAATAAAAGTTTCGTTGAAATTGGAAGCCCTTGATCGAAAACAGCCTTTAAATTATCATAAATTATTCTATTGGCATTAACAAAGAAAATTTCAGATGTTTTTATTAGCCCAAAAGAAGCGCTCTGAGCGTGTTTGTCATTCAATATAGAGCAAAGTACCGCCCTTTCTATTTGAATGTCCTGAGGTGGCTTATTCTTCGTTAAATTCATGTGTTGTAATTATTGGTTGATGTGTATTGTTTTCTTGTTTCAATTCGTCCTCCCATCTCTTCCCATTCAAATAGGTTGTTGGGTTTGGGTGTGAATATGTAGGAAATGGTTTAAACCTTGCAAAATTCGGAACAGTCTGTATTATTTTTTTTATTTCCTCAATAGTTAGTGAAAGAAATATTGCTTGAGCTTTTTTCTTTTCTACCTTTTTGGGGTATAAATTCCAAAATATTTCAAATTGAGAGATTAAAAACTCGTCCCTCTCTTTCTTTTCTTTTTTAATTATATCTTTATTTTTATTTTCATCTTCCATATGATTAACATATGATTTTGACTTGTTTTTTACTTCTTTTGTTTTACCTAGCTTATTATTTCTTCTTGAATCAGAAAAAGCCTTTCTCTTTTCAACTTCAGATTCTAATCGCTCGTTGTAATAAAGACCTTCTGTATCAATAGTAAATTTTCTCATTACTTCATTATCAAGTGTTTTTGATATGATAATCACTTGTTTTTCTGTCAACCTACCGTGTTGGTGTTGAGCCATTAGCAATCTCAAGTAAATTCCTACTTGCTCATTACTAAAGAACTGTGTTCCTGTTGAAAAGTCCCCTGTATAAAAAAGGAATGCTGGATCTTTTGCCATTATTTTTCTTTTATTATTGATTCTTCCAATCCCTTCGCATGAGCCTTTACATCTGCCAGGTAAAATTCCATCAATTCAGGATCTAAAATTTCCGTTACCTGATCGCTTGAATCAACAAACCTAGCACCGGATTTAAGCTGTTCCATTAAGTCTTTGCCTAATAAAACCCTTCTTACTAGCTCAAATTTGTCATCGTATAGGTAAAACTGAACAGAACCTAATCCCGTTGCATCAAATGATTTAAGGTATGGCATAAAATAAATAAACCTTACTGCTTTCGGAAGTGGGGTTTCCTACGGCAATAAGGTTTTAGATTAAAGGTTTTGTTTCGTCCCCACAACGAATATATTCAACCCGATTGAATACAGATGCTAGTTACTTCTTTCTACTCACTTTTGCAACTAAACGCCAGTAATTATATCATACAATTCCCTTCTTTCATCAGCATTTAGCTTTGATAATAAAGCATTAATACGATTCTGTTTATGCTTATTGATTTCGTCAATTTCTTTGCGACGTTGATCGTTTTTGGACTTCTCTTTTTCCCTTTCTTGCTCCCTAAGAGCCTCATCAATACTGCTGTCAATATGCCATTCAGTACCTCCATATCCGTCCGCACATTTTTCAATTGTAACGGTAACGCCATTTTCAAATTCTATTTCTAAGCCACTATAATCGAAACTTAATGTTTTAACACAAAATTCTTTTGCCATTAAGGATAATTCATCTACTTCCATACTATTTTTTTGATTTAATTTTCACTTCAAATTTTATCCATAGCACAGTAAACATGTACTTGTATCCTGTCTCCCATGCGTACTCCGAAACAGTATTCTTTATTCGATCTTCTGATTCTTTAAGTTCGGAAGGAGTGGAATGAAAGATTATCTGTTTCACATTCTTACCTTTTTGAATTTGCCACAAAGAGAGCAACAGTAAGTGTTTTTAATTGAGTTTGGTATTTTTTGACCATCATACTCAATACTTTTGCATGTATAAACATGATCCCACTTATGCATACAACACCACTTTTCAAGTATTCTATTAATCCATTTGCTCATAAACATATATTGTCTTACCTGATTTACTTTTGTACTTGAATGTGCAGAAATATTTTATAAAGTTTATTCTGCGTGGCCTTTCTAAGGCTTCCGGCTCTCGTTCTTTTTTATCTGAATTACAACTAGAATAGCCCATATTAAAAAGAGTGTTAAGCCTATTATGTGATGAGTGCTCATGGTTCTAATCTTGTTCTAATTTGCATGATTAACTTTTCCATCCGGTCAGCATAGAACTGTTTGAAGTCTGTATAACCGTCCGGTTGCTGTTGGAAAAGAACGTAAAGAACATTCCTAAGCCTTTCGGACTTGCTTTTGCTGTCAATTTCTGCATCAATAGACTCAATTTCTTTTATCTCTTTTGCGCTCATTGACTCCCTTCTGCTGAATCCGATAACGCCTACACTATTTCGAAGCACGTGGAAAGATGCAACATCTGCAGGTGTTAATTCTCCTGTTTCAAAACAAAGTACTGCTGATCCGTCTTTACGAACCCTATATGTGTCGAATATTACCGCCTTAGTTATATCCATTACTTAGCAGCCTCAGATATTAAAAGGTCTTGATTTGCCTTTGTGATACGATACTTTTTCTTAATGTCTTCAATTGTGTAAATACCTTTTAACGCTAACACACAGTCATCGAAGTTCTTAGTTTTAGGGTTTAACCATGGCAATTCATTTGCTTCAGATTTAGGCTTTGATTTATCCGGCGTGCTTGCTCCGTTTCCGTCATCATCAGCGTCTATGTTCAACCCAAGTATAGAACCTAAGGAATAACGCCTTTGGTATGTTATCGCTGAACCTTGCCCCTGCGGATCGTTTTTAGCTGGCTTCATGAAATAGGTAGCTGAAATGTATTCGCCAGACTCATGCATAAGCATTGTTGTCATGCCGTGTTCCTGTTCTGGGAACTGCACAAAAGAAAGTCCGTTAACCTGTAAAGGCTCTCTAATCACATCTAGTATATCCGCAAGGTTGGCATACTTTGAATTAAAGAATGGATTGGTTGCTGTTTTAACGATCTTTTCAACCGTCCCCTGGAATTTACACAAAGCAATTGCAAGGTTTTTTATAGATTCTGACTTTTCCATTATGAGTTCAATGCTTGTTTAAGAATGCTATATACTATTTCTGGATTGTCCTCTAAGAAAGATCTTAAAGGTCTTTTACTTTTGTTGTTCAGGTATCGAATGAACCCATCATTATCGAAACGATAGGTGGCGTATTCCTGCATATGTCCGCTTTTCTCCTGCTCCATCTCATAACTATTCAATTTCCTAAACTCATGAAAGGCGTTTTTGCTACGGATATGATTTTTTAGATCATCGAAAGGAATTGAAGCCTTAATGTATAGGCCGAAGTAAAATGTTTTTTCATCGGCTGATAGTTCGCATAATCCAATAGGAAGTTCTGAAAGGGTTGCAAGGCATATTCTTATATTTTGCAATTCAGCATTAAACTCAGAACTAGGACAACTAATATCATGCATTGAATCTTCCAGTATTTTTTTGAAATACGGATCAAAGTTTGGTTCTGCTAATTTCATTTCCATTCAGTTCTATTGTTGCGCCTTCTTTCTTCCAGCTCGTCAAATGATTTCAGAGCCTCTTCTATGGTATCACAGGTCTTTATATCTGTGAATATACCAACGAGTTTAACGTCCTTTTGCGTTGTGCTTCCAGCTGCTGGCGGCATGATAAAACGCTTTTTATAGAGTGGCGTCATATAATTCCCTGTGAAACTCGTTCGTTAAACTGATCCGTATCGCAACGCAATGACTTAATATCAACTCCAGCACGTCCGGCCTCATAAAATGCGTAACTAATCATTTCGGTACGCATAGGCTCTTTTAAACAATTGGCATCTACGCACATTTCACGGGCTATTCTTGCAATTGATATTCTATGAGAGAATATTTTTACGTCTGCTTCTTCTTTTGTGATGTTTTCCATAACTTAAAAGTTTTCGTTTGAAACATGTACTCTTTGTACTATACTTGATTTTAACCACTTTAAAGCGCTTTTTATTTGTGGTGCGAATAGGAACTGGATAATAGATACAAGTCCAGTAATCGGTAAAAGAACAATTATAAATTCCATATCTGTATTTTTAAAAGGCTTTCAATTTTTAACTGATCTAAGTACTGAGGAAGAACTTTGCCTCTAAATAACATGAAGCACCAATTTTCTGATTTACCGATTTCTTCTGCAAACTTTGTAACAGGGAAATTCTTTTTTAGCAATTCGTCCCGTACCGTTTTGCCAATCTCTTTTAGTTTTTCTTTGTCCTGAATCATTTTATAATTGCGTTTCTGATGATGTAAAACTAATAACTTTTACGATACAATCCTAATATTGTTATAACATTATTACACATTTATTATAATTAATTGATTTTCAACGAGAATAATTTTGAATATTGGAATGATTGTTTTACTTTTGGATTATAGTAATGTGGTGGAATTGGCAAACACACCCTCCTTGTCTCGGGGGCGCTGAATCTAAATAAAGACATTGTACAGTCGAAAGACGGGGATTGACCACCAAAACCTTGCAATGTTCCTAATTACAGCTTACAGGTTCGATGCCTGTCTTTACTGCACATAATAATCGTTGTACCAGAACGAGAAAGAATATTAAAGGAAGTGATTTCTTTTCCTTTATTAGCCCGATTGAACTGGTACTTCAATCGGGCTTTTGCTTTTTGGCCTTATACTAAAACAGAGCAACTTTGGAAATATCATTCATTGGATCAGGCCTTTTGTTTGCGCTCGAAAGACAACGCAGACGGGCAATTTTGTTTTTCATGGGGCTTTTTCTTCTCTTTCCTTTCTTGACTGACAAGGGTTCTTTCGGTTTCTGTTCTTTTAAAATGGGCTGACTTTGACAACATAAAAAGGCTAAAAAAGATAGACAAATAAGTTTGTTAATTAAAAATGAGGGTCAAATATTAAATAAGGGCATCTCTAGTTAAAAAATCCCGCTCAAATCAATGAGACGGGACAAACCAAACGGCTGAAAGGTTTTATTTTCTTGACAAAGCCCATATTCCGATTATAAGCATTAAAGCGAAAAGGATTAGCCAAATATACCATACTGCTTTTAAGTGGTCTGTAAAGGTGTATTCTGTGGCTTTTACGATAGTCTGCTGTACTTCTCTTACAATGACAGTATCATGATTATTCACTATTGTTTTAAGGTAGTGTTTTTGTGTTACAGTGTCCCGATAAAAGAACGTGGTGAAGTTTTTATCCTGAAGTACAATAGTGTCTGAAGAATACAGAAATGACGTATCTTTTGAAGATCCGTAGAATTTAACGGTATCAATCAGCTTTATTTTAGATGTATCAATCCATCCCCGTTCAAAACCTTTTTTCACGAATTGTTTTTGAGACTGGCAGGAAGTAAGGCATGCACCAATAATGCATACGAATAGAATTAAGCATATAATTTTTGTTGTTGTCCAGTCGTTCATTTCGGATCGCATTCGTTAGGTTTGTGAAGATCTTCCGGTTTTTCTACTGCAAACTGAGCTATAACTATAGAAACAAATCCGGCTACAATCCCATACTTTACAATTTCATCCAGCCAAATCATTCCGGTTTCTGGATAAGCCAATTTAAAGGCCGTACATGCAGCTGCAAAACCTGCTGAAATGGTTTTAACTCTCTTGAAGAAAGAGGGGGTTTCCATACAAAGACGTTTCCATAATACGGATAGATAAACTTTTTTCATAATGGTATGTAAACTGTTTTCCCGTTCACTTTTTTTGCTCTTAATATTTGCTTTCTGTTTCCTGTTGGCTTGTAAGAAACGTGTACCCAATCCGGTGTCGAATCATTGCCAAACTCATAAATGACCTGGTCAAAATCAAGCGTTTTAACGAACTCAAATATAGCCTTGTTGTAAATAGTCGAATCAATGTCTACCGCCTCACCTTTGGCGTGCTGAGAGCCTTTTGCACCCCCTATTTTAGCGTTTAGCTTTTCACTTCTGAAAAAAGAGCTTACAAATGCTTCTGGAAACTTATCTTTTACCGGATCAAATATTTTCTGAACAACCAAAGCAATAGATCGCATCTGCTCAGGTGTTGGCGTATTGTCAATTCCTGCACGGATAGCTGTTTGGCTTTTCGTTATATCGTCAATCGTCAAGTATTTGCCTATTTTCATAACGGCCTATTTAAAGTCAGTGATTTCCCCTTACGGTAATCAGCGTAAAGAGATTTTAGTATTACTATGAATCGTTTAACTTTCACTTCTTTTCTTGAATAAATTAGGAAAGAATCGGTCACAGAATTTCCTTATTGCAAAGGCAAAGAATCCCGACACTATAGCCCCGAAGGCAGCTAGTACAATACAATCCATTACCATAAAACAAAACTGCTTAAATCCTCCACTGTGGAGCATATAATCAGTTGCTAGCTTATTCAAGAAAATCCACAAGCCCCACAAAGCGCTTATGAGCTTTTCGTACCATGTAAGACCTTGTTGGTTATCTGAGTATTCCATCTTTGTTTTCATAAAATAGCCCCTCCTTTTTATGGGAAGGGCTAAATAATTATTCCGTTATCTCAGCTTTCATTTCTACTTCTTTAACTTCAGGCGCATATTCCCCCGCAAGTATCAAAACAGAATCAAAATCGATGTTTTCCGCTTCAAATCTTTCAAGAACTTCTCTTTTAATTGGAGAGAATGAAAACTTTGAAACTGGCAATTCCAGAAGCTCATTAATTTCACTCACTGCTTTATCATGGTTTTCGTGGTCAACAGGAAGCCCTTCTTCTTTACTTCCTCCATTGTCAATAATGATTCCCATGCGTAATTCTTCAATAGTATTGTACTTGGCAAAAAACTTTTCACGGTTTTCTTTCAGCTTTAATTTGTCCCCTATGAGCATTCTTTGAGGAATCAACTGATCGCATAAAATAATTAACCCGATTAGGTGTTTGTTTTTAAAATTTGCTTGCATTGTCGTTTGGTTTTGGTTTCCTAAATATAGGAATTATTTACATTTTATACCACTTACTTGTAGATGAAACATACTGATACCTTCCCCTCGATCCGGCTGTCATTCCGGTTAAGGCGTTTATAATTGTTCCGATCGTAGCCGTAAGGTTTAAGGCTGTTATGCCTCCCTGACTTCCTATTGTGAATATCTGACCATTTATAGGGGTAGAAGGGAAGGCAATCGTAAGAGACAAAGTAAGTCCTGCATCATGAATCAAGTCAACGTCCTGACCTGTGTCATTTGCTGTTACTGTTCCGCTCGTAGCGGTTGTAATTTGAAGTACTCCCATATTAGAACATGCCTATAATTATCCAGTTTGCACCATTTGATTGAACCTTATACCCAGCGTATTGAGTGTTTAAAACTTTTGTAGTAAACCCATCAATAGTTTGACTTGAAGTTGTTGCGATAGTTATTACACCAGCCCCGCTATTTTTTACTACAAATACCTTTCCAGTTACCCCCACGGCCGTAGGAAGCGTTACTGTGAATGTTCCCGAAGTGCAGTCTATCGTGTGGTCGGCGTTTGCTATTGAATATGTAGATGTTTTTGCCACATACCCAACGCTTAATCCACTTGTAGTAAGTCCTAATGTAGAACTAAATGAGAATGCAGCATTAGAATCTAAACTGCCATCTGATTTCCAGTAAGGAATATATCCTGTAGTTGTAACAGAAGACATTGCTACTTTAAAACGCCCCGTTGTGGCTGTCATTAAGAAGTTGGTGCCATCATATTCAACAGCTCCAGGCAAAAGAGTTGTTACATTTGTTCCTGATATGAATACAAGGGGAGTCATTGTCGTCGTTCCCGCCGCCAAACTTAATCTGCCCCCTAAAGTAGCCCCGCCAGATAGCGTTAATAGGCCAGCGGCAGTTAAGGTCATATTATTGACTGTTCCGTGATACCAAGTATGTGCAAGCCCAGAAGGGGTTACATAGTCTACAGATCCAGGCGAAAACGTAAAACCTGCATTTGTCCACAACCTTATCTTAAAGTTTGTAGCGGCCGTTGCAGAAAAACTTGTCCCTAAATCTATGTAACTAGGAGTTGTTTGTGATCCTGTCAGGGTTGTCCCTAGTAATATATTAGTAGCCACGGACGCAAGGCCTTTTGTGTAAAAAGGCTGATAGGCGGTTACTCTTCCTGCGCCAAAAGCCCCGAAAAGAACCAATCCATCGGTTGTTGAGAATCCAAGCCCACCGCCACCAAAGGCTCCAAGTCCTCGCAAGAATAAATCGTTGTATGTGAATGTTCCGGTATTAGATGAATACTGGTTGCCCATTTCAATATAAGGAGGTGCTGCAACGGCACCAGACAGCAATGATTGAACCCTAAGGTTCCCATTAAACCAATGGTCGTTCATAGATGAAATTTTACCACCAGTACCTACGGCTGAACTAAATGATAAACCATCAGTTGTTGAAATACCTATGCCAGTATTAGTCCATAGCTTAATTTTGAAAGCAGTACCAATTGCCCCTGTAATGAATGTTGTCCCTAAATCAATGGACGGTAAAGCAGCGGCAGATACCGATCCTGTAACCTTCTGCCCTATCTTAACGACTCCGTCAAAATAATGATCATTAGCTGAAGTAATGCGTTTTTGATAATCGATTAAATTAGGGGAAGCCTCTAAAATTAATCCGTCCGTTGTTAGATCGCCACCATATATTCTATTTCCTACACTTAAATTACCGGAAACTACCAGCGATTGATTGATTGTAGAGAACGGCTTAAACGTAGAGTAGTTAGCGGCAATACAGGCGTTATAAATAACTCTGTGTCCGGCATTTGATGGGTGTACGTTGTCAGGTGCGTTTAATGATGTGCCGCCGTTATTAATCATTGCCTGCTGGGCATCAATAACAGTTACGCCCTTTGAGGCAGCAAGCCCAAGAACAATATTTTTTACTGTAGGGTTACCAACAAATATAACGGCATATGGAGGTGTGATACAAATAATATCTACTGCCGCCCATCCCTTTGCTGTACACGCATCTATAACCTGTTCATACGCTGCCTGGAAGTTTGCTGCATTAAACGGCCCATAACCACCATAAGCATCATTAATTCCATAGTTAAAGACTATACATTTGTATGCAGATGTTTTGGTTGGTATTTCAGCAATACGGGCAATCATTGAGTTGTCGTTTGGTGAAAATTGAACCAAAGTCGTTCCAACAATTGCTTTATTAACTAATGTAGTTCCTATACCATTGGCAAATAATGCCAGCCAGCTATATGCAGAATTATTGGTGGCCAAAGATCCTACTGAGGTGCTGTCTCCAAAGCCAATCATTATCTTATAGGCAGACGCATCATACAACGCCCCGCCTTGTAAAGATAAAGCAGTTAAGGTATAATTTCCTAAATCAGTATTAGTTGTTGCGCCTGTATATGGTACATACCCTGAAATGGTTCCGGTAATATCCGAAAGCATAGCGAAGGTTTGAGGAACCCCGCCTTTTTCTGGAATGGAATAATCAGTAGCAGACAGTATAGATGCTGTGTCTATGTAAGCAAGATTAGCAGTTAGTCCGCCTGATGCAATTTTTAAAGTGTAAGTAGTTCCGCCTCCGCCAGTAGCTTGGAATAAGTTTTTATTATGCAAAGACCCATAAACCCCGTTAGCCACTGTACTCGAGCTAAATGAGTGTTGCGCTTGATTAATTGTATAGCTTATTGAATCACTATTAGAGCTATCTGCATAAGACCATGTAAGCTGTCCTGGGCTTGCTTGATTGCCGAATGCTGTTGATTTAGTTCCAGATACTGTTGCGTCATTAAAAAGTAGGAATCCAGATCTGTTAAAAACATTTGCCCCCGTGTTTGATACTAAAACATCGGCAGTATTTACATACATTAAATATCTAGCGTCACCAAAAGCCGCTGTAAACAAACCTCTTGTGGATGCTGAAGCATTTGGGAAAGTAAAAACCCCAGTATTGCTTAGTGCAAATGTCCCAGGCGTTGCACTTAACGAAAGTGTACGGGCTGTCCCCACATTACCGGAAGAGCCTACGTATACCTGTCCGCTGTTAAGAGTAGTGCTTAATCCAGGGGCAATTGCACCGGCCGTGTCGTCTACGTACTTTTTAGTCGCAAAAGCATGGTCTGAAGAAGGCGTTATGGCTGTTGAATAGCCGGATTCAGCCTGTATAACCAACCCGCCCCCTTTAATATTTAAAAAGGAGTCAATAACATCTTTGATCTGAGACCTTACATCTTCTGCAGATATAGACCTTGTGTTGTTATCCGGTATTCTGCTACTATTTAGCGCGGTCAGTTCTGCATTATTTTTAACACTCATAGCATTCTGTTTTATAAACTACCTGATAACGGATAGCAAATACATATTTTTTCGGATCATAACTATTCAGGTTTCCTACCTCTCTTCTGTAAATTCCTACAGAGTCCCAATCTATCCCCTGAATGTTCAAATGGTTCACATCGCTTAATTTTGAGACTAAATAATCATCAAAATCCCTGTATTCAGTCATTACTAACAGATCCATTGTCGCGGTTCTGTTAAATACTTTTCTTTTGCCTCTTGATTGAAGCAAATCAAACGTTTCAGATACTATTTTATGATAAAAATAATTCTGAAACTTATCATCAAAGGTTATCTGATCTTCTCCAATGTAGTTTTTGTCTACCGCATCGTGCAAAACAACGCGCGCAATCCCAGCGGAAAAGAACGTTCCTTTTATTCCGGTTAAAGAACAATTAATGTTAGATACTATTTCGTCTAATAATTTCATTTACATTATCTGCTATTGCTTGGCCTACCTGTGAAATTTCCTCATTTGAAGCCTGAAATACTGTTCCATAGTAGGCTTCTGCGTATTCCGCTTTATCGGCCGGACCTTTCCCTTGAAATCCTACTATGTATTCATTTTGGCCGTTAGCTGAAGGAAGAAAGTTATCCATCATATCGCCCGTTAAGGTTAGGTCTACGTGATTAATTTGTCTCCCCGACTTTATCCTTGTGTATTTACCATAATCAAATGAATATGCACCTGCTTTGTATGGGGAACCTGTCATCATCTTATCCCCGTTCGTTTTTTCTCCCCGTTGCTGGATCCTATCTGAAATTAAGGCTGCCAAATCAAAAGATGCCTGCCTTAACACCCGATCTTGATGTAGTCCCAATTGAGACAACATTTCCTTCTGAGCGGATATAAACTGACTTATATTTGATTGAATTGGCATATTCTGTACTTAATTATTCCACGTGAAACATAAGATTCAAGATAATAACCCTTTCCCATTTCAATACACCTTTTGAAAGCATTCATCATGCTCACAATATCAATTCTAAGCGATTGATCCACCCGTATAAACGTTCAGAGTTCCTTCACATGAAATACATATATCATTCTTCGGTAAACTTTCTAACGTCCTGTCAAGAGCGTCCAGATACTGTTTTTCGTATCTCGATCTTAGGAATGCCGTTGCTTCTAAATTAGAAGTCGTAAACATGTTTATTCTGAAAGATCCAAGTTTTTGCAAAAGTGTTTGAGTGGCCAAAAGGTACATCCACGCAGTTTGCAGGAATTTTTTATTTTCACAAATAAACTGAGACACGGAACACATTAAATCCGCGTCTATCCCAACTCCAAAACCTGATCCATTTTGTTCAATGTTTTCAAATATGGCTTCATCCGACAAACCTAATTGCGCTGGCCAATACTCAAAAGAATTGGAAGGGAAGTAATATTCATGAGCGCACTCGCAATCATCCAATCCCCAATCGTAAATACCTCTTTCTGTTTCTATGCTTGTTAAATCAGTAGCATCCACCCCCATAAAAAGCACAATATTTGCATATTTAATGGTAATGACCTGATCTATTTCGATTGTGTTTAATCCGGCAGACAAAACTACTTCTTTAGTGAATAGTACTGATCCATCGTTTACATCGAATATTTTAAATGTTGTTGTTAAAGCTGATTGAGAATAAACCCAAAGGTTTTTAATATTTAATTCAGTGTATTTGCTTGCCGGAACACGCATATATACACCATTGTAATTTAAAGAAGGGGCAATAAATTCAGGATTTCGGCTTATGTTCCCGATCCTGTTTGTCTGAAATAATACTTCGTCAAATTTGGAAGCCTTATTTTTACGTAAAAAAATAGCAATATCATTCGCGAAAACATCAAAAGCGGCATCCTGAATATCAGACCACACCCCGTTAAATGTTACTTGTTCAGAATTGGCGATATTGTCTACAAGTTCAGTACTCATCCCAGGCAAGATATTGATATACTTGCCTGAGGATGGAGTAATTGAACACGATTTTATGCCTATGTAATCAGTTAGGCAGTTCATCAGATAATGTTGATTGTTAAATCAAACACACCAGCGATACCGCAAGCATTCGTAGCTCTGATAGTAACTATCTGAGACGTTGCAGCGGCAACTGTACCTGAAATAATAATTCCCTGATCCTGAATCGAGATCGAAAGGCCTGTAGGAAGTGTACCTTCATCAATAGATACTGAAGAAAGAACGACGTTTGTATCAAGGCCGATAGACATTGAGTCTCCTGCATCGTTTGTAATAACGTTACCTGAGATAATGGCAGTGGATCCTGACCTGTTTACAAACCCTGCAAGGGCGTCAAAGTCAAACAATACCTGACATTCTTCTAAAGCATCTGTATCAGCATCGTAAGGTAGCGGATTGCCTTTTTGAGCCCATTTAATAGTGATAACACCCTCAATGTAAGTTGTATTATCATCTGTAATAGGATCTGCAGCAGAAGCCGATACACGTGTATTAGAAACTACCCATCCTTTAGAATCGGTAAAGTAGTACACATCGTAATTCTGTGATGCATTTTCAAAATCATTCCAGAAACCTACATTTTTCATGTAGTTAAAATCTACGAAATTGATTGTATGCTGTTTTGCAAGAATACGCGTGTTTTGTTTGCCGGCACCTTTGCCCTCCTGAACGGTTGGAGCGTCTTTTGTTCCGTTCACATTGCGAATAATAACAGCATCACAGGCCAGTTCAGCAGCAAGCAAGCTTGAAGCAAAAAGAGCGGCAGTAGATGTGTTTATTGTGCTGGTTCCTTTACGAACAGCCGCAACGTGTATAATTCTATTCAATTCCTCGTCTACGCAGTCATCGCAACGTCTTACGGGATTGGTTGTACATCCAAATAAACCCATGATTTAAGTTAGTTTAAAAGGGGGCTATTAACCCCCTTTGTTTTATGATACGTAACCTGCGAATCCTTTGAAGATACCGTTAACACCATTCAATCTATCAGAAGATTTGAATAGGTTTTGAGGTGCAAAATAGAAATCGTAATCTAAATCTACCCATAGATCCCAATATTCACCGCACTCATTAGGTCTCATGCGAATATCGTATCTTAGACCTGGAAGTTTTGGATCTGGCAATGTGCCTCTTTCCATTGTTCCGATAGCTTTTGAGAAAGTCGGGCCTACATACTTATTGTATGTAATCAACTGAGCCATTTTAGGGAAGAAAGAAATGAACGGCTGAGCGCCATCAGGCAATACACCAAAGTGAGAAGCCATATCTGCAGCGTCATAGAAGAATTTAGCATCCTGACGAGATCCAAGTTTGCCAATGTCCTGTCCACCAATGTTGCAACATCCGATGCCTAGCTCGTCGAATGCGTAAGAGATAACACCGTTACCAACTACAAGTGGCATTCCGGTCATACCGATTTTACGCATGTCTTCTTTCCACTTGTTGAATGCTGCAGTAACAATGGAGTGATCCGTTGCTGACTTAAGCATTTTATACTCGTTGAAAGTTGCGCCACCTTGGTATTTACCAAAGTTCAATTCAAATGCTTCAAGAGCCGTGTCATCAACTTTCTGACGAATAGCATCTAAATCCATGTTGATTTCTTCGGCAATTTCTCTCATTACCATAAGAGAGTTTTGAGCTACTCCATTAGAGCTTCTCAATGCTGCAGGGATTGCAACAAGAGCGGAGTATGCATCGCATAATCTACGAACAGTTGCCTCACTTACCTTAATAGCAAGTTCCGCGTTCATGTTTACATCGAAAGTAGTCTCGAAACGTGGCTTTTCTGTGCCGGTATCGCAAGACTTAGCAGTGCGCACGTCAGAAATAGACTGTCTTTGCTTGTGCATGATACGAACAGATTTGCGGTGGCCTTCGCCTCCTGCACCTAATTGTTCGATTGTTACTCCTGCCACGTTGGTAGGATCTAAAAGGGCATCTAATACACCTACTGGTGTTTTTAGATTTGCCATATTGTTTGGTGCTGCTAATTCTTCAAAGGAAGCAAGGACAGCCGGACAAACCCCATTTTGTTGGAATATTGACATGATTATTGCATGTTTTGATCTGCCTTAGACTGAGCGAAAGCCGCTGAAATTCTAGGGTCAATAGATCGTGTTTGTGTTTGTGCTGCGGTTTGTACCGGTGGTACAACAGGGTGGGGCGTGTCCGGTGATACCGAACCAAAATTTTTAGCTGCGAAGATATTATCTCTTAGCTCTGTAAATGTAATTTTTTTATTTGTTTCATCAAAATAATCCTGATCTTTATTATCAGATCGAACTAATTTAATTGATTTGCCATCTTTTACGATAGAAATACCCTTTTGTTCCAGTTCTTTTTGAAGAGCGATACGAGCAATATCCCCGCGCATATCCTCAGGAAATGCAGAACTCCAATTTTTAGACAGAAACTCTCTTGATACGTATTCATCAATCTGATCCTGTTCAAACTTAGAAAGAAGTTGATTTTTTTCAGATTCGTAATCTTCTCGCTGTTTTTTAAGATCAGCATTTAGTTTTTCAATGATAGCTTTGCTGTCTGTGTCGGGCTTGTCTTTGCCTTTCCCCTTTTCAGCTACTTTTGCTAAGATGGCTTTGGTTTTATCCGAAACAGTTTTATTGTTCTGGAAAATTTCATCGCGTTCTTCCTGGCTAAGTCCGTGTTCAGAAGCCATAATATCAAGGCTCTTATTCTGACCATTGGCCATATTATCCAAGTAATGCTTTTTAATCACAGGATTGCTTTTGGCTCCTTCCTCTGTCATTAACTTGTCGATGCCTAAAGATAATGTTTCCGGCACGTCTAATTGAGACGCTAAAATATCTTTGTAAGATTCATCTGTAATATCAAGGCCTAGCTTTTCAATTACTTTTGCAAATGATTCACCTAGTTTCATACAGTTCTGTTTCTTTTACGTGGAATTTCGATTTGATTGGAAGGCGCCGATTCTTCAGTTTGTTCCTGCTTTTCAGCTTTGGCAGATTCTTTTACTACTTCCTTGTAGCGAACGCCTCTCCAATGTGGGTTTCTTTCCTCTTTTGGAGTGTTAAGGTGTCTTTCCGCGGCTACTTTAGAGACCATAATCTCTATTTCTCCCATGTACTCATTATCTACGATGTTTTGCTTTAGGACTACTACGAACCCTTCCGGCACTTCTTCTGGTTTTTTCATATTGGTTTTATCTAATTGAACTTCTTGTTCCATCTTGTTTTACTATGTTTGGATAAATTGCATACACGTTTAAACCTTCCTGTACATCGGCTAGAACTCCGTCTATACTCGCATAAAGCACCTCTGTACCTTTTATTAAAGTGTCTACGGCCTTTTGGCGAACGATATAC
>Ga0247739_10000072_pt1 | contig 35675 bp, 31 predicted proteins | sample UWRJL058202B2_FD_180943 | JGI IMG/M metagenome (GOLD analysis project Ga0247739, IMG submission 180943) | Plant litter microbial communities from Arlington Agricultural Research Station in Wisconsin, United States - UWRJ-L058-202B-2 | ecosystem: Environmental > Terrestrial > Plant litter >...
GAGTATTTCTAATAACTGATAAATTCATGAGGGTTTTATAATTTTGTATTAATTCGTATCTATTAATATTCCCAGTGTGATTGTCCTCCTTTCCTGCGGATATCTGGAAGCATTGGTGGTGCCATCTGCTGCACGTATACCAGGTACAAAATATTCATTATTTAATATGTTTGAGGCCTGGATTTGTACGCTGATCCGGTTGACGACATTTTGATAAGTTAGAGCTGAATTTAATAAATAAATCGGCTGAAAGTAAGTTATCGGATTACTGCTTCCCGAAGTTCCGGCACCTGATTTTCGTGAACTGACGTAATTATTAGTGACGCTCAGAAATAGTTTTTTTGTTACTTCATACACACCTCCGATATTAGTGGACCATGGCGCAATATCACTTACCGGTATTTTCTGACCTTCAACCCTGCTTAAATCCTTTGGATTCGAATACGTGAAATTCGCCCACAGATTTAACCTTTTACTATCATATTTTGCCTCCGACTGAAGACCCATAATACGCTGTTTCCCCAAAGCCTGGAACTGGCCGGTGGTCCCCCCGCTAGGAATAGGAACCGTAACCTGCCCTACTGCATTGCTGTAATTGGCGTGGTATCCTGTTAAATTTAGAGAGATATTTTTATTTAGTTTTAAATAGACACTGGCTTCAATATTTTTAACACGTTCAGGTCTTAAGGTCGGGTTATTAAGTTTCCTGTCGGCATTGGTTGCATATTTTTGCAGGAAAGATGCGTCCTTAAATGCCTGAGTATAAATTCCTTTGAATACAAATTTCCCTTTTGAATAGATCAATGCCAGACGAGGATTAAATACGATACCATATCCTCCATTTGAACGGATATGATTATAGTCCAGCCGTGAAGCAAGTACCATTTTCAAATTATCAGTCCAGTTGTAGGTTCCCTGACTGAATACTCCCAGGTCAAATACCCGGAAATTATCTCCGCCGGCAAGCGTTGAATCAGGCCGTCCTTTTTCGTCGGGCGTACCGGTAAGCGAGGTAATATAATTGGCCTGAATAATACTGTTTCTTAATTCAATTCCACTATTGATATCCATCTTGGCCAAAGGTGACCACAATACCCGAAACTCATTGCGGAGTTGGTTGGAAACACGGTACCAATATGGAATCGCATACGTTGGTTTTCTTTCATTCAACAGATCTACTATACCGTAACTGCCGTTATAATAACCCCGGTAAGTTGGCAGGTTTGTAGTTCCTTTTAGCTCGTGAAGCCGGTAAGATGTAAGATTCAGTATCTGCACTCTCTCACTTAAAAATTTATTGTAAGTCAGTGAAAAAGCTTTGTTATTAGCCACCCATCTTGATAATTCCCCGGTAACAATCCTGGATTTATTGGTGTACCACGGCGTTGCACCTTCGTCCGTTTTCCAGTTGAGAATTGATATGGTAAAGTCCTTAAACTCGATTTTTCCACGTATAAAAAAGTTCTTGGATTTGTCGCTGAATTCAACTGGTTTACCGTTTACATTGGCATCAAAAAGATACATATTATCCAGTTCTGCCGCTTTGTTTTTCCCGGCTTCGGTAAGGGCTAAACCGCTTACTGCGCCTGTGGCATCACGTTTAGTTTCATACAGATTACTATTTGGAAATAATGTGGCCAGTTTATTATTTGTAATATATGCCTGGGCCAATGTGTTTCCATTAATATTTTGCTGGGTAGGATAACTGGCTGATGTACGCGAATCGTAATTCCATTCAGGATATTTTGAGAGATCCATTTCATTGGATGAAAAATGCCTGGCAGTTACCGAAACGGCTACGTCCTTAGATCTTACCGTTACAATTCCATCCATAGTTTTGGTATTTTCAGATCCGTAACGAACCTGGCCTGTTCCGGAAACAGCCACTTTTCTACCTGGTGGTAATGCCCGATCAAAGAATTTTTTAGTGATCAAATTTATTACGCCCATAAAAGCATTGGCTCCGTACATAGTAGAAGCAGGACCATAAATAACTTCCACCCGCTCAATATCCGAAAGCGCATATTGCCGGGAGATTGGAATATTATCTGAATTCAAATCGTTTTCCTCAACCCCATCCACCAGTAAAATTGTGCGGTCGTTAGATGTTGACCTGTAACCTCTCTGGTAAAAAGTAACATAGGATGGTCCATTTCCCCTGATCACATCAAAACCAGGAAGGTCGTTCAGCATTTGTGTCAGGTCGCGATAGCCTCTTTTAATAATATCATCTTTGGTAATGACCGTTACAGTGGCCGGAACCTGTAATAAATTTTCGGCTTTTTTGGATACCGAAGTGATCTGAATAATATGTTCCTGCAATTCTTTTTGCTGGATAACCAGATCCTTGAACTGGTTTGAAGCTGAAAATTCCGGTTCATAAGCCTGGTTAACGGCCAGTAAATTCCTGACAGCCAATGCTGCCTGAGGCAAAGAATCCAGTGCCAGGTAACTTAAAGCAATAATTTTATACCCCTGAACCTGTGCATTAGCTGAAAATCTGGTTTTCAGACAAGGATTCAGCATTTCAAATACCTCGTCAAAATTCCCATTTCTGTATTTTCTGTCTGCTTCCGGAATAATTACCGTAGCATCACAATCGCCTTCGCTTTGAGCGTAACTTGGTAACGAAACGGAAATACACACCATAAAGGCGAAAAGTATTAACCGGTTTTTCAATAGTAAAGTTTTTTTCATCGTGCGCTGCCTGATAATTTTTCATAGGGAATTTCTTTCCCGATATATTTATCCCATTCTTCTTCTGTCAAATCCCTTGCTACTTTTTTGGAAACCTCATTAAACAGAGCAGCTGAATTAATATCCCAGATACGTACTGTTTTGTCAGCACCGGCTGCCAGCAATTTTCTACCATCATTTGTAAACCTTAGGTCCATAACCCACGAATCAAAATCACTCAAAACTACGGGCTGTTGTTTTGACAGATCTTCTTCCAGATTCCATATTTTTATTTTCGAATCGAAACTTGCGGTGGCTACTCTGCTGCCTTCGGGATCAAATGCAATTCTGGTAATACCCGAATTATGGCTTCCCTGTAATCCTGTAAGTGTGGTCATTAGCGGCGCATCATTTTGCAGTTTTACTGATGACAAAGCTCCTGTCGAACTTCCAATAAACATCTGAGCGCCGCCCGGGGCGCCAGTCGGAGCAAAAGCGATAGTTGTAATACGCCCCTTGATGGATCCAAAATTATAACGCTCAGGCTTCTTGGTAATATCCGCCGTTTCAATGCGTACAATTTCATTTTTTCTGGTTACAAAAAACAAATATTTTTTATTGTTGCTTAAACTGGCGCTGGATACTTCAATTCCAAGATTCACACTTTTAAGTACATCCAGTTTCTTGTCAGAAATATCCCAATACCTGATTTGTCCAACAGAGCTGGTCGTAATAAGCCTTGGTTTTAATCCATCATTTCTAATAACCATATTGATCACCATACCATCATGCATCTGCATGGTTTTAGAAGGAATGCTTCCGGCTACGAAATTATCCCATCTGACAACCTGTCCGTTAGACGAACCTACAAACAAGGATTTATTATCGGATGAAAATATGAGTGATCTGATACTCTTAAATGTTTGTCTGGGATTTTTGAGAGCAACCGGACGGGTAGCCGGTGAAGAATAATTCCAAAAATTAAGAACGCCGTCGTCTCCTGCACTCACAAAAAGCGAATTGTTCGATTTTTGTGACTCGGCTACAACTCTTACAATATCGGTATGTCCCTGAAGTGTTGCCTTAGCACCAGCGGCCTTTGAAAGCGCGTTAAACACATCTGCATTATCTCTTTCGCCACCATTTTTTAAATTAAAATCATACGCCCTTAACGCAAGCAATGCAGCCAGTTCTTCACCGGGTGCCATCTGATTTGATTGAATAGCAATAAATCTTGCAATGGCTTTTGATCTCTGCCTCAAAGCATCATTACGGGAAGTTTCCGCTTCCTTTTGAGCTTTTACCGCGTTAACCTTTTGACGGTCAGATTCCTTTTGTGCAGCTACTGCAAATTCCTTTTGAATTTCTGTCTCTTTTTGTGACCGGACTGCAATTTTTCTTGCATTATCAGCCTGTATTTTTTGATCTTCAGCAATCTCCCTGGCCGCCTTGGCGGCAATACTTTCCTTCACTGCCTTTTCCTGCTCCCGTACCGCAATGGCTTTTTGCTCCTCAGTAAGGGATTTTTGAAGCTCAGCAATAACACCTTGCTGCTCAGCTATTTTCTTTTGGGCAATGGCTTCCTTGGTCTGATCTTCTGCACGTTTTCTTTCTGTAAGTGCCAGACTTTCCTTATCCAATGCCGTTTTTTCGCTCTGTTCTGCTTGGGTTCTCAATACCATGGCAACAATCAGAAAAAGTAAGGATATCAGGGAACTGACTCCTAATACTGATGCGAATGTACGCGCCTTGCGAAGTTCCCTGCGCTGGCGGTCTTCCTTGTGTTGTACTTCCTGGTCATATTGCTTTTTACTGTAGTCCAGAAAATTCAAAGCCCGTTCAAAAAACGGATCATAACGCTGCGCCCATTCCAGGGTTGGCTCGCTTTCTTTCAGCCACTTTAAACCTACCTGTAATTCAGGATTGACCCATAATCCGGTACGTCCATCCTGATATAGAAATGCCGAATAACTTAGTTGTTTGTAAAGTTTGGCCGATTCAAGTTCCTCTTCGATCCAGGTTCTTGAACGGTCCCAAAGTGTAAGTACCTTTTCAACAGCAACGTCAATAATGGAATTAGAATCAATTTTAACACCAGGCCTTGGTGTTAAAAATGACACGCCGTTTTCCCGGAAAATAAGGACAACGTCTATCAGTAAATAATCAGGTACGCCTGATATTTTTTCAATTTCGCGTAAGGATGTCGGATGAAGTGATGAGGTATCGCTGGGCCCTAAAACGATCAGTGTTTTAAATAGCTTCTCAGCGGCATTTCTCCTTTTTTCGTCAAGTCTTTGTGTAAAAATTTCTTCCGCATGCTGGGTAATGGAATTCTCCATGGTTCCAATCGCCTCATACTCCACCTGGGAAATAGGATTGTTAGAAACATTAGTCAGTTTCCACCTTTCCCACATACGCATAAGGACATGCTGTAATATGGGAAGAAAATCAGGATTATCAGCCAGTTTACGAAGCAGTGTAGTTACCAGCGCAGGTTCTATTTGTACACCAACGGATTCGAGAGGACGAACAATTACCTCCCGCATTTCTTCCTGGTTCATTTTAGGAAGAAGATAATATCCGCGGTTAATCACCTCCGTCAAACCCTTAAATTCGGTACAATGATCCAGGTAATCCGATCGCATTGTAATAACAACGTGAATAGGAAATTCACGCTGATTGATCAGGCTTAATAACAGATCAATAAAAACGGGACTTTGTACTTTCTTCTTACTGCTGTCTTCGCTGAATTCAAAGCGGAATATTTCTTCAAACTGATCAATTACAAGAAGAATATTCTTTTGTTTGACAACAGATAAAAGCTCGAATATAGATTGAGGATTAGCAAGAAGCGACGCTTCCGCTTTATCCAGATCCTGCGTTTCCCATGAAATATCTTCTCTGCGAAGATGCATTTTCATGGCTGCGATCAAACTTTTTACAGGATTTCCGCCCGGACGGAATACGATTACCTTCCATTCTTCCCTCACTTCCCGGGCAAGCTCGAGAGAGGGAATTAATCCTGCTTTAATTAAGGACGATTTACCACTGCCCGACGAACCGATCAAAGCAAGAAAACGCGCATTCAGGAGTTTGTTTTTCAACTCCCGAATATGCGATTCCCTACCAAAAAATAATGAATGGTCTTCGTACTCGTAGCTCCTTAGCCCCGGAAAAGGATTAGAAAGTGTAGTTATATCATCGACCATACTAAAAAAAATTCATAAAGGAGATATTGGATCTAAATTTCAATGCATTTATACAAAAAACAATATTAAAAAAAACAATGTTCAAAAAATTTACTGTTTGCAAGAACAAACACTGAGCATTGAGAGTTAAATATTTTTTTCAAAATTACATCAATATTCTTTCTCCTCCATCATCCTCAACATCCTGTTAATCCTTGAAAATCAAGGCTTAACTACTTTCATAATAAATTTGTTACAGTTTTTTCCATTAGCATATTCATAAGAAAATTCATCAACGCCATGAATAGTCAGAAAAATACCTAATCCACCTATTTCTCTGTCTTCAAGCGATTTAGCCAGATCTTCCTGATTCGGCAATTCTTTGGCAAGAGGATCAAAAGCAGCCGCTTCGTCTTTAATGATTACCGTGAGCTGTTCATCGGTAATTTCACTTTCCACGACATAATCTGCAATTAATCCCACCTTTTCATATCCATACAAAATAATATTAGTGACGATTTCATCGACTGCCAGCTTGAGACTGTAAGTAGATTTTTTGGAAAGACCGGCCCGTTTAGACAATTCTCCAATATAATCTCTCAGCGAATCTAAGGAATCAACCACCCCGGGAAAACTTTTCGTTTCCATTCTATTTCATTTATACAGGATATTGATCAACTATTGTAACACTGTGATGAAGCCCTGTTTTTTCCAGGGTATCAATAATCAGCTCTTGAGGTTTAACAATATAAATAGATAATTTTGGCCCGATCTTTTGTTTTGAAAAGATCAAAACCCTTAGTCCGGCTGATGACATGAAGTCTAATTTCTCCATATCCAATACCAAATAATCAATTGGCTGATTAGCTATTTTTTCTATTTCAGTTTGAAAAACGCGTGCAGACAATGAATCAAGTTCGCCTACAAGAGTCATTCTTGCAACTTGTTCATCAAGAACAGTATCTATTTTAAAAGCCATGATATAAGATTTTTTTTAAATTACGATTTACGATTTTTATAATATGATTGGATCAGCAACTGAAGGTTTTATTTCTCGTCCTTTCCTGATACGACCATTTTATCACTTTCCAATTAAAATAACAGTTGAACGGCCACCGACTAAAAAACTGTTTTGATCTCCCAAAACCGGCTCTTCACCTATTCCGTAAATATCCTGTCCGCTTGGCATATCTGTATTTACCGCCAGATACCACTGCATCCCGTTAGCCAGTTTAGGAAGCTCATAATATAATGCATCCCAATGGCTGTTCATCGCTACATAAATACTGTCATCATGAATAGTTCCGGTTTTCGCATGAGCGCCGTCCAGCATAAAAGCAAGGCAACGACTTGAACTTGAAAAATCGGGACTCCATGCTTGTGTACCATGAAAGCTAATGTCGGGACTTCCGCTTCCTACATAGTCACGATGCTGGAGATGGGTCCTGCTCCTTAATACCGGATGAGCACGTCTGAATCGCGTGATACGTTGAGTAAAATAATAAATATCCGAATTTTTATCAAGCAGTCCCCAATCCAGCCAGTTCAGCTCATTGTCATGACAGTAGGTATTGTTATTACCGTACTTGGTCACTCCAACTTCATCTCCTGATAAAATCATAGGAACACCCTGACTTACCATAAGAATGGATAATGCATTTTTTATCTGTTTGTGGCGCAATTTATTAATCAGTTCATCGTCCGTTTCGCCTTCCACGCCACAGTTCCATGAATGGTTATCGTTGCCACCATCATTATTATTTTCTCCGTTTGCCTCGTTGTGTTTTTCATTGTAAGCAAAAATATCATACAGCGTAAAACCATCATGGCAGGAAATAAAATTGATACTTGCCGTTGGTCCGCGATACTGATAAAGGTCGGGCCAGCCCTGAATACACTGTGCAATTTCGCCGATCAGGCCTTCGTCACCTTTAAGGAATTTACGGATCGAATCACGGTATTTTCCATTCCATTCAGCCCAGCGGCCATAAGCAGGAAACGAACCTACCTGATATAACCCGCCCGCATCCCAGGCTTCGGCTACCAGCTTACATTTTGCCAGGATCGGATCATAAGCAAGTGATTCAAGTAACGGCGGATTGCTCAGCGGCGCACCATTCTGGTCACGACCCAGAATAGCTGCCAAATCGAACCGGAAACCATCAATATGATAATCAGCGGCCCAGTAACGCAAACAATCCAGAACCATATTTCTCACTACCGGATTATTACAATTCAGCGTATTTCCTGTTCCAGAAAAGTTAAAATAATAACCTTCCGGAGTCAGCATATAATATGTTTTATTGTCAATTCCACGGAATGAAATGGTATGTCCGCGATGATCGCCTTCAGCAGTATGGTTAAATACAACGTCAAGCATTACCTCAATACCATTTTTGTGCAGTTCTTTTATAAGCGTTTTGAGCTCATCAACCTGCATTCCAAACTTGCCTGTTGCCGCATAACCGGCTTTTGGCGAGAAGAAATTGACCGTACTATATCCCCAGAAATTAACAATAAGTCCGCCTGTTACCGGATTTTCTTTACTGTTTTCCCATTCGTCAAACTCATAAATCGGCATCAGTTCTACACAATTGATACCCAGGTCTTTGAGGTACGCAATTTTACTTCTGATTGCTGCAAATGTTCCCGGGTTCTTTACTTCTGCAGATGGATGTTTTGTAAAACCCCTTACGTGCATTTCGTAAATTACCAGATCTTCAATCGGCGTTTCGAGCGGATGATCATTCTCCCAGTCAAAATCTTCGAATACAAGCCGTGACCTGTAAGGATAAATATTGTCCCAGTTTGGAGTAGCCAGCCACGAATCTCTGCCGCCTATCGCTTTGGCATAAGGATCACTTAGGATGATGCTCTTGTCAAACCGGCTTCCAAGTTCTGGTTTGAAAGGTCCATCCATCCGGTAGCCGTATTCAAGACGCTCATAATCCAGATCAAAAACGATCATGGAATACACATTTCCGGTTCTGAATTCCTCAGGAAAACGTATCTCGGCAAATGGCGCGTCTTCTCCCCTTTCAAACAAAACAAGGGTACAGTCAATCGCTTCACTTGAATAGATACTGAAATTAATTCCGTTCGGTACCATTGTTGCGCCAAAAGGCAGTGCATGGCCACGTCTGAATTTAATTCCCTGCTGTTCGTGGGTTGGATAGTAATCGATTCTAATATCTGTTGCCATCGTTAATCTTGTTTAAGGATGACAATTGCTTCATCCACTTTTTCTACTATTTTAAAAAAGTTGATGAATCCGGTAGTTGACATCACGTCCTGAATCTCCTCTGAAACGCCAACCAAAATAACTTTCCCATTCTGGGATTTAATATTCCTGTAAACCATCAGCAATACCCGTAAACCTGCACTTGACATAAACTCTACATCAGTAAGATCAATAGCGATTTTAAGACTTTTCTCCGTTGCCAGTTTTGCATTACGCTCAAACTCAGGAGCCGTTTTACTGTCTATATCACCACTGACCTCTACAACCGTTATTTCTTCCCTGTCGGTTAATGTTACTTTCATAATTTTATTAGCTTATTAGCTATCAGCGATTAGTCGTTAGCTTAATTTTCACAATGTACTCTAACTATCCGTATTAATAAATCGCAAGTGTCTATCTCATTCAAAGTATTGAATTTAAAATAGCGAACTACTTTAAATTTTCCTTTAACCTGACCAGCAGTCCGCCGGCCAGGTTTTCTAAAATATTAGTGCGAGCTGATCTGTACTTTAACTCTCAGGCGTTCTTCTGAATCAGGAAGCGTAACAGTAAGGCCTTCTGCATCAAAGTTCGTGTAAGGTACATCATCAATAAATACTTCGCTGATGTAAATGCTTCCAGGAGGTAAAATATCCGGAGATACTCTCAGAATATTATCCTTCCAACCATTAGGATATGGCTTAAAGTAAAAATAAGTCGGCTGTTTGGTTATTAGCAAATTAATATAAACCGCTGACAAATAGCACAATTCAGTACTATGGTAAGCACTCATGGAATGGCTTCCTTTGAAACGTTCTGTACCCAAAAGGTATGGCATACCATTCGAGAAAACGTTGAAATATACACCGCCATCGTCATTATCAAGGAAGAAGGCATTGTAGAACGATGCTGCCTCACGTGCTTGTTTTTCGTATTCTTTATCTCCTAAAACACCATACATGATCAGATAAGCAAGAATCGCCTGCTCCTGTTGCCACCATGCCTTACGGTCGTGCCATACAAACTGATGTTTTCCACCGGTTTCTTTTACACGTTCCACCACATCATACCATCCGCCACGTTGCTGATCAGATCCTGCGGCAGGCATTAATTCAGCGATTTTTTTAGCAAAAGCAAGATATTCGTCTTTCGGAGTCAATGACTGCTGACGGATCAGGTTCCATGCGATTTTCAGGTTGTGCCCTACTACTGCACGGTTTTGCTGCCAGCCCCATGATTGATCTTTACTCCAGTCTTCAAAGAATTTTTCCTGAACAAACGGGCTATTTTCGTAATCCGGGAAATATTTTGTGATCGTATCAAATGTATATTCCAGAAAATCTGCATGCGCTTTTTCACCCGTTGCCAGGTATAAGTTTACCAGATATGCCGGAGCATGGTCACCTACTGAGTTCCAGTTTTTCCGGGCACGGTTATGAGCTAGAGATTCTTCATGAGCATCCAGTGAAATCGGGTGAAGGTGAGAAAAATATCCTTCGCCATCATGGTCTTTGAAATATTTTTCAAACAAATCCATGGTTTTGTCGATATCGTCACGGATACGCTGATCACCAGTGATACGGTAAGTTTGTGTAGGACCTGCAAGTGCATATATCTGCTCATACATCGGAAGTGAATCAAGGTCATCACCAAACTCAGAAGTAAGCAGTTTCGTTTCTTTCTGTCCTTCTACTTTTAAGCCGTGGTACCAGTATACCAAATCTTCGTCTTTGTCAAAAAAGCGCATGTGATCGCGAAGATATTCCGTTCCCAGCTCTGCACCTTCCAGATATTCGTCTTTTCCAGTCAATAAATAAGCGGAAGCAAAACCATAAACCATACGGGAAATAGTATCTGTTTCCTGCAAAAAATCTCCTTTTTTACCACCACCCAATTGAAGCATGGTGCGGTAATTTTTGTAATTAATTTCTTCTTTCGGATAATCAAACTGCCATTTTAAATAGCTTGAAGCGATAGAACTGATCTGGGTGATCCACCAGTTTTGCTGCTCGTGGCGATATTCTTTTGGTTCTTTTCCTGGAAAAATTAACTGCTGTGCTTCAAAAGTTGCTGTTTCTTCACCTGCATTTGGATAAAATGTGCCATAGGCAAAAACATACTGACCATCAGTTGCAAGAAAATTTGACATGTCACCAGGATCCTGCCATCCTTCGGTGAGGTTTTGAACACTTCTTGCATACGTAGAAGCAATTAAATTTATTTTGAATGGCCTTTTGTCAGAAGTTTCCACAGTAAACCAGCGTTCCTCGGGGTTATATCCGGTTACATAACCCGCAATTGTGTCTGAGAAGGTGAAGTCTATATTCATACTTTGAAATAATTAAAAGGATTTTAATTAAAGTTAAATTTTACAGAATAAGATTAATATATTATAACTACCTGTTAAGCAAGCCCTTCCTGATCCTTATACCCTTGGGTTATCTCTAAAATATTACCTTCGGGATCTTTAAGCCAAACTGTTTTCCAACCCTCGATTACGTCATCGAAATGCAGAGGGCCCAATGTGATCACTGCATCAGAACCCATTTCTTCCAATTTGGCATCCACGTCTTCCACTGAAAAAGCCATGTGACGTAAGCCTGCGTAATGCGGCCCATCAGCTACTGCCATTGGATAAGGCCTTTCTTCTTCCGTAGGAAAAATTTCGAAATAGAAATTGTCTTCATTTTTAAGAAAAACCAGTTGTGCATCATCTCCAAGTTCAATTACTCTGGCTCGTTTAAAGCCAAAATATTTCGCATAAAATGCCTCAAATGCGGTTAAATCCTTAACTGTAAGAGCCAGATGAAAGAAGGTCGACTTCATAATTTATTCTAATTAACAGATGACAGGGTCTCAATAATTTTCTTAGCAAAAAGATGTGCATGACCACCAGATCTTCCGGTTATCAAATCTCCGTCTACCACTACATCTTCATTGGTGTAAATGGCTCCATAAGCTTTGGCATCACCAATCAGGTTGTTGTGGCAAACCAGTTTCCTGCCTCTTACCAGTTCGGTAGCAGGCGCAACCAGCCATAAACCATGACAGATTATTCCCTTTAAAATGCTTGGCTCTGCAAAAGCCCTTTTAAGAAATTCGGTTGCCGGTGGAATTTTTTCGACATCCTCAGTATAACGTAACCTGTCTGAAACCATGCCTGATGGTACTATGATCGCATCGTAACTGCGAAGTTCCTCATCACTCATATTTTCAAAAGTTTCCCAGCAATCCATTGGTGCACGGTATTCGTGTCCATGAAAAGTGATCTTTTCCTGTCCCCACAGTCGTGTCAGAAAATGCAGCTCAGCACCTTCTTCCGGAAAGCGGAACTTGTAATAAAAAATCTCGTTTTCGAAATAATCAGCTTCAAAAAGAACACCGATTTTTTTTCCTTTTAACATCATTTGCTTATTTCAGATCAAGAGTAAAAAACTATATTTGATAGGTATTATGCGAATTATCAGCTCAATACCTCCACCAGTTTATTACCAAATGCAATAGACGATTCTACGGAAAGCGCTGTTACAAAAGGAGGATCAAAATGTACCTGTGGTTTATTTCTGTTGGCGCCCGGATCTGAAAATACGCGTCCGTTTGGTCCTACTGCATCTTCCACAATGACTAATAATGGAAATGCAAAGCCCTGACTTACCAGGTTTGTACCCGGATTTTCAGGCGTTGCACGTACCAGGTCGTAACCCATAGGTCCTGTAAAATCCCATTCGCGCGGGTGAGCAATTACTTTATTTCCGTAAATAATACTTCTGTGTAGTGTATCGCTTTCACGGGCCCAAACAAATGCACCCACAGCGTAACACAATGCACCAAGAATTTTACCTTGTTCGTACGCAGCCACACAAAGCTTATGCACGAATGGATTGCCTACAATATCAAGTGCAGATCCGGGACCACCTACCAACACAAGCGAATCGTAGTCGGACATGACGGCATCTTCTATTTTCATTGGAGAATCCCATTCGCCTGAATCCAGGATTTCGTTGATACGATCCACTACTTCGGCAGGATTCACATTGTAATTTTGCATAGGATCGATAAAATCCTTGTTCATGCTCAGTTCCATTGGAAGCGGGGTTACGCCTTTTGGAGTTGCCAGTGTCAACTCAAATCCTGCGCTTTTTAAAGCATCCCATGGAGCTTGAAGCTCTTCTCCCCACAAGCCTACATTAGATGCCAGAATTAATACTTTCTTGCCCATAATTTTATAGAAGTTGTACGATGTTGTTTGATTAAATTAACCTTTCAGACCAGAATAATGACGGAAGATTTTTCCATCCTTAAGATAAAGTGCGTCATAAACTTTTGATTCACCCCAAGCTGTATTAATTGTAGCTTCCAAATGGATACTATCTTCGGTGATGGCAAGTTTCTGCGTTGACACAAATCCTCTGTAAATGTTAGTCAGATAGTCTCCAAGCTGCTTTTTAAGTTCATCTTTGCCACGAACATATATGGGTTCCTCAGCAACCATAAGTATCATTATTGCATCCTCGTGATAGTCGTGCTCAACGAGTTCGTTGACATCATTATTTGCTAAAAGGACGAGGTGATTGTCGTAAAATTCTTGATTTGTCATGATCCGGATAATTTGAATATTAGCTTTTCAAAACAGCTCTCCTGATGAGAACTTTGGTTAAGTGTAAAAGATATGAGGGATTGGATATAAACATACCGGAAATGATAAGGCCATCTAAATCAAGAACTTTCAGAGCCTCATCTACATTTTCTTTATTAATTTCTTTTCCTTTAAGTGCTTCTTCCAGTGTGGTCAGACGCGTAGGAATTTCAACACATCCCGAAACTGCAATACGAATGTCTGATAGCTGGTTTTGCTGCTGATTTAATACGACGGCAACTCCGCTCACCACTTTCCCTGATTTGAGATAATCAATAAAATGAAATGAACCCTGAGCCTCACTGTCAATATCCAGCGTAATACTTTGCAAAATTTCTCCTTTTGTCAGTTCAGCCGTTGCTTTATTTTTAAAATAATCATCCATTAATATCTGCCTGTTTCCTTCCGGGCCCGTAACATTTACAAGCGCATTTAAGGCAAGAAAAGCAGCTAAAACAGGAGCATGAGCCGGCGCATTGAGATAAAAAGCACCTCCAATATTACTGTGATTTCTTAAATGTGGATCTTTAATCGCTTTTAATGCGTCCGTGAGTACCGAAACAGAGTCCACCGCGCTATTAGACAGCAAAGAGCCAAACGTCACAGCTGATCCGATTTCCAGTTTGCTGCCATTTTGGGTTATCGATTTCAAGCCAGGAACCTTACGAAGACTTATTATAGAAGTTGGTTTTATTGTACCTCTTTTTGCGTTGCCTACATGAGCCTGGTCTCCTGTAAATAATTCTGAACCATTAACAGACAACAGTGAAATAGCTTCCTGCATGGTGTCAGGTGCTGAATATAGAAATGGATTAAGGATCATTTTTTCAGAGGGTTACAGTTTCAGTTTGCATTATCTCCCAAATCTTTTCCGGTGTAACCGGCATATCAATATGCACCACTCCAAAGTCTGACAAAGCATCGCAAATTGCGTTTACCATGGCAGGAGCAACAGGAGGATTACTTACATCACCTGCACCTTTTGCTCCCAGAGGATTTGAAGGCGATGGCGTTTCGGTGCGGAATAATTCAATTTTTGGCAGCCATCCTGAACGTGGTATCGTATAAGTATCCAGATCGTCACTTAATACCTGACCTGTTTCAGATGAGTATTTTGCTTCTTCAGACAAAGCCTGACCGATTCCCAAAACAATATTTCCATACGTTTGTCCACTAACTACCTCGGGATTTACGACTACCCCAAAATCATCAACAGCGATGTATCTGACAAGATCAATCTCACAGGTTTCTTCATCAATTTCCACAACTGCAACGTGTGTTCCAAATGGGAAATTGAAATTTTTAGGATCAAAATAAGACGAGCCTTCCAGTCCCGGATCCATGCCTTCCGGTAAATCCCAGCCAAACCAAAGCATGAGCGCAACTTGCTGTAAAGTCATTACGGCCTGGTCAGGTGCAGGAATACCAATTACTTTTCCTTCTTTATATTCAATCAGATCAATAGGCATTTTGAAAAGATAAGCTGCATATTCCCTGACTTTTTTGATCACCATCTGACAGGCTTTTTGTACAGCCGCTCCTTCAACGCTCAATGACCGGCTGCCATAACTGGCTTGTCCATAATAAAGCGGGTTGGATGTATCCGAATGTTTGATGGTCACATATTCCATTGGAATCTGTAATTCCTGAGCCGCTATTTGTGCAAATGTCGTTTGCTGGGATTGTCCGTGTGGCTGTGCGCCGGTCGTAATAGCAACTTCCCCGGATGGTGCAATGTGAATATAAGCACTTCCCCAGGTTCCGCTCATTAGACCTTCACCGCCCATTTTAGCCGAATTACCAACGCCGGCCACCGCAACGTATGATCCGATTCCAAGTCCCAATAATTTTCCTCTGCTGCGGGCTTCTGCTTTCTGAGATTCCAGATTGGCATAGCCTGCTTTTTCTAGAGCCATATTTAAATTCTGCTCATAATTACCAGAATCATAAGTCCATCCCAATCCGTTTTCATAAGGAAACTGGTCCGGCTGAACCATATTCATCCGTCTGACTTCGGCAGGATCTTTACCAATTTTTCTGGCAAACATTTCAATGGCCCTTTCAATCAGGAAAATGGCTTCTGCCCTGCCCGATCCACGCATTGGAGCTGTTGGTACCTTATTGGTATAAACAACATTGATCTCATAGGACGAATGCGGAATTACATAAGCGCCTGGAATACTGCGCCCTATCAGTGCCAATGGCTGACCCGGTGCATTAATTACAGGATAGGCGCCAACATTACTGAAGGCAACGCAACTTAGTGCTGTCAGTTTTCCTTCGGCAGTTCCTGCAATTTTCACATGCTGTATCTGATCACGTGACTGAGCCGTATTTCTGGCAAAACCAGCCCGGGTATCTACCCATTTTACTGGTCTTCCAAGTTCTTTTGACATCCATAAAACTAATGGTGTATCCGGATATAAATTACCCTTACATCCATTGCTTTCGCCCATAAAAGGCACTATCACTCTTAATTTATTGTAAGGAATTCCTAATACATAAAGAGAGATCAGTAAGCGATGAGGATAAGGAATCTGGGTATTTGCCCATAATGTATAATCCTGTGTAGCAGGATCGTATTTACCAATTACTCCTCTCACTTCCAGCGTATTGTGCATCATACGCTGATTATATATTTTTTGTTCCACCACTACTTCCGATTCCAGAATAGCCTTTTCAGTAGCTTCCTGATCACCGAATGTTGTATGGATCATAATATTGTTCGGAGCAGTATCATGCAATTGCGGAGCGCCCGGCTGGGTTGCTTCCTCTGCATCCAGAATCAATGGTAATTCTTCGTAATCAACTTTTATTTTTGATAATGCATCATAAGCCTGCTGCCGCGTTTCAGCAACAACTGCTGCCAACTGATCGCCTGCAAACCGCACCCGGTCTGTTGCCAGTACGGTATGTGATCCTGGTACAATCCCTGATGGATGCGGAAGAAAATGACTTTCAGTAAAAGGCGGAATCCAGATAACCGGTATCGGCATTATACCACCGGTATCCTTTGATGTGAATACGCGGATAACTCCGGGCATCGCTTCTGCCTCACTGGTATCAATTCCTTTAATAATAGCATGAGCGACAGGACTTTGTAATATAGCTGCATGCAGCATATCCGGCAATTCCATGTCGGCTATAAATTGTCCCTCACCTGTGATCAGTTTTTGTGTATCTCTGGTTTTAACAGAATTACCTACGAAACCTTCATGAGCAAACGCTGTGGTTTCAGTTTCGGCACCGGTAAGAACAGCAGCAGCAGCAATAGCCGATGCTACAACTTGCTCATAACCTGTTTCCCTGCTCAAATTGCCCTGAAGCCATTCTTTAACATCGGATTCGGATGGTGTTGTATTATTGCCCAGCAATTCAACGAGCGACATGATCGTGCCCGGCGTTGAAAAGCCATTTTGTACTGCAAAATTTTCCCAAAAAGCATTTTGCAAAGGATGCAAACCTTCTGCCGAAGCCAGTCCTTCAATTGTTGTAATCGTACTTTCGTCAGTTTCTACTGCCAAAATCTGACAGCTTTTAGTAGCCCGGCCATTAACCAAAACAGTACAAACACCGCAAGTTCCTGAACTGCATCCTACTTTTGTTCCTGTAAGACCCAGATTTTCACGTAAATAACTTACAAGTAAAGTACGTGGTTCCAGGTCGGAACTGCACGTGTGACCATTAACAATGTTATTAATTTTCATGAATAGAAAGAGTTCGGAATCAAATTTTTCAGGCAAGCGTACCGTCAGGGTGTTGAACCATGCCGGCAAAGTGAATAGCAATTTTGCCATCCTTCAAAACCCAGCTGTCTGCAAACCGCATTTCACTTTTTTCGCCACCACTGGTCATAGTGATCTGTTCAGTGATCATGAGTGTTTCAGGATTTTCAGTTTCTGCCCAAAATACAATATCTGATTCCAGGCCGTCGATACCCAAAATTCCCTGCATGTGCTCTTTCACCTGCTCACGACCTTGATATACAACTGGTTGTTTTGAAAAACTGCTTATTAATAAAGCATCATCTGTATACTGATCGAGGAGGGCATCAATATTTTTGTCCAGAATATGCTGAATATGCTCTGTATACATTTTACCAAGTTTGGTATCCGGTATATTTTTCATTTTGAATGGTTGGGTTTGAGTTATTTTTATTACTGAAATTGAAAAATAAACAACATATAATTAGACATTTTCAATGTCAGAACTAATTTATAATCAGGATATTGCGCTATTATTTCTCCTATAAGTTCTTCTCCCTGTAATCCATCGTAAACCAATTTTCTGACAAATTGTAAATAACCAATTTGTTCATCAAAAACAGAACTGTCGGAAGGATCGCCATGGCCTGGAAATACATGCAGATAACCTTTGGTTTTCAGATTATTCAGTGCACTGATCCAGTTATCAAAACTGTACTGTCCGTCAGAAGTCCGGTCACCAAAATAGGCATAGACTTTGTGATAAATTAAATCCTGTGCGAGCAAAACCTTTTCCGCAGGAATTTCTACTATTAAATTAACAAGTGATTCTGTATTAACTACTTTAATGAAATTAAGCTGTACACCACCTATTTCAAGAATACCTTCTTTAAGTATTTCGGTCGGCACCACTTTTTCTTTATGAATTACTTCGTCTGTGTTATCCGGATGCAAGCTCCGGTGAAAACCAATAAAGTAATCCGACATAGCGTTGATGCTTCCGATTACTTCTTCCAATGCATAAACAGGATATCCGCTGAAAGACGGTGCACCCATCCAATGGTCCGGGTGAATGTGGGTGATGATTACTCTTTCAAGTGGTTTTCCCAGGCTGTCAACGTAAGTTCTTAATTCGTCGGCATGTGTTTTAAGTTGCAACGTATCAACCAAAATCAGCTGATCCGCAGTTTCAATCAGTTGTGCATTGGTCATTTCTCCGTCTTCCGGAGCCTGTACGCAATGGATTGTTACTGTTTCCAGCACAACTTTTTTAACATTGATATATTTAAAATTTTCCATAACGAAGGTAATATTGAGGAGGGTTTACGTATGGTATATATTTTTATTATTGAAGCAAAACTACTTACAACGTAGCCGAACCTTCATGATATTTGATCTCGTCAACAATGTACTTTGTAACCAGCGCACCGCCTTTACCATCAGATTTAACTTCCCAGGTTTGATATGCGTCACATTCAATTCTTTCACTGTTAGCAGCAGGTTTTTTCCATACACTGGCTTTCCATTCTACTACTACTTTTACGGTTGCTGTATCTCCTGTGATCTCAGGAACGACAGATTTTACTGTATGTTCTTCGTCAAAGAAAATATTTATAACCGCATCATACCATCCCAAAAAACCTTCCCAGCCATAAACGGTAGCTTCAGGAAAAACCATTTCCAGGCCTTCATCAATAACCAAAGCAGTTAATTCTTCTTTTGGAGCATGAACGTCCAGCTTACGATACCAGATTTTAGCAACATTTTCTATAGATTCCGGAGTTAACATTTGTTTTTAAGTTAATAGTTGAGAGTTTTTTTATGAGCTATAAACTAATGGCTATTAGCTTATAGCCTATTGAGCACAATTTGTTTTTACCCAATCTGACCGGTGATCTCCTTCTAAAACCAGGTCAATCAGGAATGGTTTATCATCTGCGAACATACGTTCAATCGCAGGAGCAATATCTTCCTCTTTTTCAACTCTCACAGCGTCAACCCCTAATGATTGCGCAAGCAGATCGAAACGGATTGCAGGGTAAGAAAGATCAAAAGATAGAGGATGGTTATGAGTCGGGACTTCCCTTTCTTTCCAGTAAACGTCAATGTTTAGCTGCAAAAGTTTATAGGAACCATTATTGCAAACTACGAACTTGGATCCCGCATTATGCCGAACTGCCGACCATAATGCCTGTATGGTGTACATACTGCCGCCGTCGCCTGAAAAACCGATAACCGTTTTACCAGGATTTGCAAGCTTCGCACCAATAGCTCCGGGAAATCCTACGCCCAGTGAACCGCCGCGGGTGACAAAATAATTACCGGCAACCTTTGGAATAATATGTCTGGTAATAGCCGGAGAACTTGTAAGTGCTTCGTCAAAAATAATTGTATCAGCAGGTAATTTTGCTGCAAGTACACTGGCGAACTGAGACATTTGCAAAGGCGATTTACCTTTTTGCTTTTCGTCATTTTCCAGATCGTCAGATAGTTTTTTAGCTTTCAAGTCGCTGATCTGCTGTATTCTTGTAGCAGCTGCTTCTTTTTGAGCCGGTGTGATTTCTTTATTTAATAATTCAAAAAGGGCTTCCAGAGAAGATTTCGGATCACTAACCACACCGATATCTACGCGATGATTTTTGGCAATTTCATAAGCATTAAGATCAATGTGAATGACCTTGGCACCAGGTGCATAAATATCTTCCAGATCCGGAAAGACCTCAGGCACCATATATGTTCCTAAAATCAGATTTACATCTCCTTTTGAAGTAATAGGCTTACTATAACTGCCAAACATGTGGCCTGTAGTACCCTGGTATAATGGATGTGAATTATCCATGACCAGGTCGCCAAACTCTACACCATATACTTCGGCTCCTAATAATTCTGCCACCTTTGTTAATTCAGGAAGCGCACCAGAATATGCAACACCGTCTCCAACAAAAATCATTGGTTTTTCCGCTGCTAAAAGTGTATCCGCTATTTCATGGATCAGTTCCGGCGAAGGTAAAATTCTGGTAGACGGAATATGTGTCGGGAAAACTTCCTCTTCATTAATTTCATCAAGAATGTCCATTGGCAAACACACATAAACAGGCCCCATTGGAGGAGTTGCTGCTATTTTGATGGCTCTGCGTAATGTCCGTAATAACGATTTGGATGAAAGAACCATAGTGGAATACTTGGTTACCGGCGCCATCATTCCTACCAGATCATTCGCCATTTGAGCATCCATGTTCATGTACTTTGTACCTGCATCGGACCCGATTACAACCAAAGGAGCATGTCCACGTTTGGCCTGGTATAAAGCGCCGACAGCATTACCAATTCCCGGTGAGCTATGCAGCTGTACCAGGGTTGGTTTTTGTGTAGCACGTGCATATCCGTCGGCTGTCATTACGGCAATACTTTCCTGTAAAGTAAGGATATATTTCATTTCCGGATATTCCTCAACGGCATCCAGAAAACCTTGCTCTACCGTTCCCGGGTTACCGAACATGTGATCCATACCATCGGCAAGGAACTGTTCAATGATCTTTTGGTTACCGGTTTTACCAGCCATAACGTTTCAGTCCTTTGTTTAAAACATTTACGAATTGATCTCCAAACTCAAACGAACATTGCAGCGAACGTGCAGTGATAAACGGATAGTCAACAATTACAGAAGTTTCTTTTCCGAAATTTCCATGATATTGTCCCTCAGGTCCAACTGCATCTGTAAGAATATATTCAAGTACATAAGGCGGAGGCCCCATGTTCAAATCCGTGTGAAGGAAGCCGGTACCATCATGATAATCGTATTCGATACAATGGCCGGTAACGTGTTTGCCTTTTATAATTGATCTGCGTTCGTTAAAATCACGTGCAAAAACCAATGGAGCAACACCGTAACAAATTGCAGCAACGGGAAGATTTTTCTTGTAAAAACCAAGGATCAGATCGTGTACACGCTGATTGTTGACCATATCAATGATTGGCCCACTTCCACCAACCAAAAGAATAGCTGCGTATTCCTCAGTAAGTTCATCCTGTGCAACCTTTAAATCACTATAATATTTTTCAAATTTCCGAAGAAAATCCGATGATGAAAAATAAGGCCGTTCCGGAAGTACTTCTGAAAGATTACGACGATTTTCCAGTCGGTTAGTCGCTTCAAAAGCTTTTACTTTGTCCGCAGCCAGAGGTGTTGTTACACAAGTTCCAAGAGGAGGATCTACATAAGTAGTATCGTAACTTGGTGGTAATGCTTCGGCTTTTTTACCGGTTGGTGTAATAAATTCTACTTCATAACCAGCTTCTTCCAACTTCTCAAGAGGGCCCACAAGTTCGATTCCCCAGTATCCATATTCGGAGAGAACCGCTAAGATTTTCTTTGACATTGTATTCTAAGTTTATGACGTTTAAATTGCAGGATGGTTCAGAAAATATTACCGTTTTTATATTTTGATGCTTTAAATTTCGTAACATGATCATCTTGCAATTAGAAATTCATTCTGAAACTGAAAAAAAAAGACCTGAACCAGTTGATTCAGGACTTAAAACCGATGAACCGGCAACTGGACTTTTGGAATAAATATGTGGACTGAATAATAGAATTAATTGCACGGGTATTCACAGAAATAATAGTAGTTCAATAATTATCCAGGCAATGAAACCAGTAATACTAGTCAACCTCATATTTAATTTAAAAAACTACTACTAGTATTTTAGTACAATTTTACATTAATTTGGTATCATGATAGTACATCCTATCAACAAGTCAGTAATGAACATATTATACATAATTAGAAATTGGTTCCCCCACAATTTTATAAATAAGTAATACTCAGCGTCTTTAAAAAAATTATTATCTGATTTAGGTCGATAATTAACTATTTATTCAACTAATTACTCAATCATTAAAACTTCAAATGGAACCTTTAAGTCTACTAGTTGTCGCTATTAAAAAGGAATGGCAGCCCCTAATTGCCGATTCCCTGACGAAAGCCGGTTATAGTTTTACAGTAACAAATGTGGATTCTAAGCGTGATGCTTTACAGGCTTGTCATAAAGCAAAGTTTGACCTGGTGATATCTAATTGCACGCTTCCTGACGGAGATGTAGCCGATCTGGTATCTGTACTGGGCAAACTGCTTCCTGTTCTGGTTATGGCAGAAGGACATTGTCCTTATAATTCGGAAAGAGCATTGTCACTTTTGGCTACCGATTTTTACATCACCAGTTCAGAACAAAGTTCATGGCTTTCAGCAGTAGAAACCGCTCTTTCCAAATGGAAGACTAATGCACAGCGAAACCTGAACACTCAACAACAGCAGCATTCCAATCTTCACAAAAAAGTATTAGCGCGTGTAAAAGAAGAATTGAATGATTCTGGCATTGGCAGTGTGCTCACGCTTTTGCTGGAAGTAATGGATATCAGCAGAATTTATCTTTGTGCTAAAAATCCATTATCCGACGGTAATTCTGAATTGGTTCAGAAAAGTGAAGCTCTTGCTCCCGGCATCAAAAAAATATCCGGTGATAAAGTATCCCAGGTTCCTTATTTCAACAGATGGAATACCTTATTTTCTGCAAAACAACCGGTTCAGGGAACATATCACACGTTACCACAAAAAGAACAACAGTGGCTTTATCAGCGTGACAGCCAGTCGCTTTTAGCTATTCCTATTATATCCAACAATACCTGGAAGGGTTTTATCGGACTGGAAGATACACTTCAGCCAAGGGAGTGGTCAATGGATGAAATTCGCTTGCTTGAATCTGTTGCCGAAATTATCGAAGACAGACATTTCAGACAAATTCCATCAACATTCCTTTTTGAAAGCCGCCTGGTAAGCGAACATTCATGACATCAGATATTCGCTATCAGAAAGGGATGTCATTAGGTTGGCGTTTCTGCCTGATCGTGAGCTTGTTCGCCACGATTCCCCGTTTGATTTTTATTTGGGAACCAGTATTTTCTGCATCTATGTTAGGAGCAGGAATTAGAGATATGCTGATCCAGTTTGCGGTTAGTTTTACCCTCTCCTGGACATTTCTATACCTGTGCCTCAACCATACGTATCAGATAAAAAATGATTTCAGTAAACAGCCGGCGTGGTTAAAGATTACCTTGTTAGTAGCTATTTTCCTGGCATTAAATGAAATACTGTTTGTCCTGAAAATTTCTTTTGAAAAAAGAGATAATCAGGATAACATCCTTTTCAGGATCGTCTACTATTTATATCATTTTGCAGTAATTCTTGCCATTGCGGCTTTCAGGTATTTTTTACTGGCTTCTCAGGCGAATTACATGATCAGCCTGGAAAATGAGCAGCTTAAACGGGAACAGCTCAAAGCTCAGCTGGAAGCTTTAAGAAACCAGCTGAATCCTCATTTTTTGTTTAATGCACTGAATATTCTTAATATTTCTATTGTTACAAATCCTGATCTGGCACAGCGTATTGTGCTGGATCTTTCTGATATTTTAAGATATAATCTTAAAGTTCTTAATCAAAGCCTTATTGCACTGAGTGATGAACTTACAGCTGCACGTTCCTACCTTGACTTATACAAGGCTCGTTTTGGGGAGAAACTGGTGTTTTGTTTTGTTGATATTGAAACAACCAAGCAATGGTACGTAATACCATTATCGCTGCAAATACTTATTGAAAATGCTATTAAACACAATGTAATTACTTCAAACCAAATATTAACAATTGAAATAAAACTTAGTGAAACTGAAAAGCAGCTTATTGTTCTTAATTCTGTGAACAAAAAAACCAACGTCCCCAGCACCGGAATCGGGCTTAAAAATCTTGATAGAAGATATAAAATCCAAACAGGGCAAAAGACCTCCCTCGTAGAAAACGAACAACAATTTATAGTAACAATTCCTTTGATTGAAGCTCCATGACAAGAATATTAATAATTGAAGATGAACAGCCCGCTGGAGAATATTTAACTCAACTAATAAAAAAAATTGATTCAAATGCCGAAATTCTCGATATCCTGGAAAGTGTAGAAATGGCTGTAAACTGGTTGAGCAATAACCCTGTTCCTGACCTTATATTTTTAGATGTACAACTTGGTGATGGAACTTGCTTTCAGATTTTTGAGCAAATTTCAATAGGCTGTCCCGTTATATTTACCACTGCGCACGACGAATATGCCATGCGCGCATTTAAGCTGAACAGCATTGATTATCTGCTAAAACCAATACGCCAGGAATCTCTGAAATTTAGTCTTGACAAATATTACCAGCTTAATGAAGAAAATGCAATTAATAAGGTTAAGTATCTGGAAGAACTAATGTACTCCCAGATCCTGAGCAAGAAAAGTCCAAGACGTAGTTTTCTGGTTCCGTTTCGCGATAAACTGATTCCGTTAAAAGATGTTGATTTTGCATGGCTCACGATTCGTAATGGTGTGGTGGTAGCGACATTGCATGATGACAGAAATTTTGTAGTCGATAAATCCCTGGAAGAGCTGGAAAATCAATTGGAGCCTGCTAATTTTTTCAGGGCAAACCGCCAATTTATCATAGCAAGGGAATGTATCCGGGAAATAGAACTCTACTTTAACGGGCGTCTTTTAGTGAGAACTTCACCAGTTTCGACCAATCAGATTCTGATAAGTAAAGAAAGGGTTCCGGTTTTCAAAAAGTGGTTTGAAGAGTTAGCATAAGTTTTTTCCAACCCTTTATTTTTCAGCCTTACTCTCAAAATTTTCTGTTTCGCGCAATCAGAAGCCTATAATCCTTGCAAAATTGAAACCTTGCCAGCTTTTAAGACTTATTTTCATTAAACTAATTTGAAATGTATACTGGCAGGGAAATAAAAACTGGGATTGTACTTTCCTTTTCATGGCCCACTATTTTATTTTTTTTCCTCTATTCGATTGTATTATGTACAATTAATTATTGGTCACCATTTGCTATCGGAATCCCGTTTGTACCAATTGGCCTCATTGGAACCGCAGTTGCATTTTATGTTGGTTTTAAAAATAATTCATCTTACGAAAGATTGTGGGAAGCTCGACGTATCTGGGGCGGAATAGTAAATGCCAGCAGAACATGGGCAACTTACTCGCTGACCTATATAAAAACAACAGAAAAAATTGCAGGACTTACGCAGGAAGAATTGCATAAGAAATTATTGCATAGCCAGTTAGCATACATCAATGCAGTCAGGATTCAGCTTCGGCAAAAAAGTGTATGGAATAATGTACATACTACTGCCCATGCTGTTGTTAATGAAAATGCTGCACAAGAGAATTCACATCTTGAAGATACACTTAAAGTGTTTTTGCCGGAAGACGAGTTAAAATACTTTCTTTCAAAAAAAAATCCGGCTGCACATATCCTCAAATCCCAGGCAGCTTTACTGGATAATATTTATCGGAACAACGGTCTAAGTGAGCTGTTTTTAATGCAGATGATGGGAATTGTTCAGGAATTTTTCAATCAGCAAGGCGCAGCAGAACGGATCAAAAATTTTCCTTTTCCACGTCAGTATGCTTATTTTAGTAAAGTTTTTGTCTGGTTATTTATCCTGATCCTGCCATTTGGTCTTATTAACGAATTTGCAAAATTAGGTCCGAATATGACCTGGATGGCTGTGCCCGGTTATATGGTCATTGCCTGGGTTTTCAACACGATGGAAGTGGTGGGCGATACAAGTGAAAACCCTTTTGAAAATGCCATCAATGACATTCCGATGACTGCAATATGCAGAACAATCGAAATTGATCTGCGTGAAATGCTTGATGAAACAGCAATACCACCTGCCATTGTTCCTGTCAATAATATATTAATGTAAAATCCATGCTAGAGAAAGTAAAAAAGTATTTCCCGGGAGCTGTAAGTTCCAATGACTTTATTCTGAATACCTACAAAGCACTCGTTGACTACAACTTACCTCCGGACAAAATTATGCTTGCGCATTCAATTTGTTCGGATGATGTGAACGCGATCGAATACCCGGAAGAAGGAAAACAAATGCTTGGACCTTTTAATTTGGGCGGGCTCAATGGTTTTCCTTTTACCGGGCTTACAGGTATGGCTGCTTTTGCACATCATGTTCCCGACGAAGGTGCCGCAATGGTGTTTTACGCGCCGCATATTGGCGTGAGCAACAGCGGTGAACTTGGTAAAATAATTCGTGTTGGTCAGAATGAAGAATCAAGCTGCTGCGGAGCAACTGTACTTGCCCTGAACCGGTTAACAAATGATCAGATAGTACCAGGTGAAAAGCCTTACGACGATTATCAGCAGCATTCATTACAGGAATTTTTGTTGGATAAAAAACAACGCATACTCGATTCGCCTTATCCGATCAAAGAAGCAACCGAAGTAATATTTGAACAGTCAGGAGCATTGATTGATCATTTAGTTAAAAAAACAAGTTTTTCAGGTAAATACCTTTTCGTAATCGGAGCTGTAATTATCAATACGGATTGGGAATATGGCTCATTTGTTGAACTGAGGAGATTTGAAGAATGGAATATAAAAACAGGAGAAAAGATAAAAGATCTTTATTTTTAAGTCTTTAAAGACCATTATTTTTTCCAATTCATGTCAAATCGTATTCTGATTTTATTTGCGCATCCTTTGTTTGAAAAGTCGCGAATTCATAAAACCCTGACTGATAACATTCCGGAAGGAGTTACTTTTCATGATCTTTACGAAGAATATCCTGAATTTAATATTGATGTTGAACGGGAAAAACAACTGTTACTCAGCCATGACCTGATTATCTGGCAGCATCCGATTTATTGGTATAGCTGCCCTGCCATACTCAAACAATGGATTGATATGGTCCTGGAAGTGGGCTGGGCGTATGGTCCTGGCGGTCTTGCATTAAAAGGAAAATCAATATTACAGGTTATTTCAACCGGCGGTGCTAAAACGACTTATCAGGCCGAAGGTTTTCATCATAATACCATTCACGAATTCCTGACTCCTTTTATCAGGACGGCTCAGTTATGTAACATGAAATATCTTCCACCATTTGTTGCACATGGATCTCACCGGATTCACGAAGATGAATTGGAAGAAGTAGGAAAAAATTATAATTGGGTATTAAATTATTTCAAACATCAAACACCTGATTTTGAAATTCTGGAAAAATATGATTACTTGAATGACTGGTTAACTGAAAACAGAAAAGCATGAGCAACGATTTTCTTTCACAAGCATTGGTGTATCTGGCAGGCGCGGTGATTTGTGTACCCATTGCAAAAAAAATCGGAATGAGTTCTGTACTCGGTTATCTCATATCCGGGATTATTATCGGGCCATTCGTTTTGGGTTTTATTGGTCATGAAGGTGAGGGAATCATGCACGTGGCAGAATTCGGCGTAGTAATGATGTTATTTTTAATTGGCCTGGAACTGGAACCACAGGCTTTCTGGAGAATGCGTAAATCAATCACTGGTTTTGGCCTATCTCAAATTATCGGCACTACCCTGCTTCTATTTTTATTATTTCAAATATTGGGCTGGGACTGGACCATGGCCGTTTCTGTTGGACTTACACTCACCATGTCCTCCACGGCAATTGTTTTGCAAACTTTAAAAGAGAAAGGATTATCTAAAACAGATGCAGGTGAAGCTTCTTTTTTTGTACTACTTTTTCAGGACATTGCCGTAATTCCAATCCTGGCTGTTTTACCATTACTTGCTACAACGGATGTGTCCCCTGATCTGGCGCACACGTCGTTTATGAGTGGATTATCAGCTTGGTTACAAACTATCATTGTAATTGGTGCAGTCGGATCTATTTATGCCACAGGTGCTTATGTGGTGGTCCCGTTATTACGTATGATTGCTAAAACCGGTTTACGGGAAATGTTTACAGCATCTTCCCTCCTGCTTGTTGTTGCAGTCGCATTTTTAATGGAATTGGTAGGGCTAAGTCCGGCACTTGGCACATTTGTAGCTGGTGTTGTACTGGCTAACAGCGAGTTCCGCCATGAATTGGAAAGTGATATTGAGCCGTTCAAAGGACTTTTGCTTGGATTGTTTTTTATGGGTGTTGGTGCATCCATAAACTTTCAGTTGTTGTCGGAAGCTCCCGGACAAATTGCAACTATAGTGATCACCGTTATCCTGATAAAATTCACAGTTTTATTTATCATCGGGAAAATATTTAAGTTAAAAAACGATCAGAATTTTATGTTTTCGCTGGGGCTGAGCCAGGTTGGGGAGTTTGCATTTGTGCTATTGGCTTTTACCGGACAACTCAATATCATCAGTGAAGAATGGCTAGGAAAACTGACCGCAGTTACCGCTATAAGTATGATGACGACACCATTGTTATTATTGCTGAATGATAAATTTATTTCTCCCTACTTTGGTACAAAAGAAAAACCGGACAAAAAACCAGCCGACAAAATTGACGAACAGCATAATGTAATAATTGCAGGATTTGGACATTTCGGAAGTACTGTTGGTCGCGTACTACGTGCAAACGGCATCGAAGCCACCATTTTGGATAACAATTCTGACCAGGTTGAATTATTGCGGCGAATGGGTTTCAAGGTTTATTATGGAGATGCTACACGTTTGGATTTGCTAAAATCAGCCGGAATTGAGAATGCAAAATTGCTGATTGCAGCTATTGATTCACCTGAAATCAATAACGAATTAATTGCGACAGTGACAAAACATTATAGCCACGTAAAAATTCTGGCCCGCGCCCGGAATAGGTTTGATGCTTATGAATTGATGGAAATGGGTGTTAAAAATATTTACAGGGAAACACTTTATACTTCTGTTCATCTGGCAATTGATGCGCTTCAGGAACTGGGCTTCAGGAAATATACTGCAACAAGACAAGGACAAAAATTTATTGAATACGATGACAAAGCGATGTCAAAATTAATTGACTCGCGACATGATGACAAGGAATATGCGATTAATGCCAGACGAGAAATTGAAATACAGGAAAAGCTTTTGCAGAATGATTTAATGCTTCAATTCTCACCGGAAGATCATTCCTGGGACAGTAATTATTTAAAAGAAACTTTAATGGGTAAGGAGAAGAAAAGGGAGGAATAGAAAATTCATTTAAAATTTTTAGTTAAACTATCTTTCAACTTTATCCGCTTCCTTTTTAATCGGCTCTATCCCTAATTCAGGCTTTGAATTTCCCATCATAAAAGCAAAAGATTCAGTATTTGGAAAATATTGAAATGAAACCTTAATAATACCTGTGATCGGAATCGCAATAATAGCACCGGCTACTCCCCACAATGCTCCAAATGCAATAACAGACGTAATAGTCATGAATGGATTAAGATCTACTTCCTTACCAACAACATAAGGCTGCGTAATATAATTATCAACCATTTGAGCAGCAAACATTACAATAACAACAGCCAGAACGCTGGACGGTCCACCTGAAACCAGCGCAAGTATTGCAGCCAAACCGCCGCCAATTGCATTACCTAAATACGGAATAAATGAAAATACCGCTGCTATAACCGCTAGTAAAAATGCGTATTTAATGCCACCGATCGCAAAACCAACTCCATACAAAACAGCCAATATGATCATTGCTTTAAACATTCCCCAAAAATAGCCTCCGGAAGTTTTCCTGATCTCTTTCAGTGCTTTCCGCACCCGGTGATGATTTTCTTTCGGGACATTCAACAAAACAAATTTCTTGAAACGCTCACGCTGCGAAAGTAACAGTACAACATACACAATCACCAGTATAAAATTGGCGAAGGTTCCACCTATGGTACCAATTGCAGCAGAACCGCCGCTCCCCATTTTAGCAAGTAGAGTTTTGGCTTGCTTCAACTGTTCATCCGGATTCAATCCACTTTTTTCCTCAATGAACTGTTGTGTATCATCCAATAATTTTAAAGAAGTTTTTTCAATCTGAGGCCAGTCTTTTGAAATCATTTTAACCTGAATTGCAACTAAACCACCAATAATTACAAAAAACATCAGAAGTATTAAAGTACTTCCGGCAATAGCCAAACCTTTGCTAACATTTTTGCTCAAAAGCCAATCCATCACCGGAATGAGCATCATAGCCAGTACCATTCCGATAGCCAAAGGTGCCAGGAATTGTTTTCCCAGATACAATCCGGCGGGTATTGCAATGATAATAAAAAGCCAGCGTGCTATTTTGGAGAGTTCCTCAGTCATAGATATAATTTTTTAGTGTAAGACAAAAACTATTCCAGACGGATTTAAAAGTATTAATTTTAAATACTTTTAAATCCGAATTATTTACAATGATTGTCAAAACTTAATAGTTATCCTGAATTCCTTTTTAACAGCTAACTTCTATAACTCCTTAACTCCCTCTAACTTCTTCCTTCATCATTCCAATACCAACCAATTATATCCATTCGCAGGTATTTTTACATTCACCTCCACCTCATAATTGCGGCTTACTTTATACGTTTTTGCTATGCCTTCTTTTTCTCTTATATTAATGCTGTTATGACTACCGGTGAAATAAACAGGTACATTAATCGTACGCGTTATTTCCTCTTTCAATGGATTGTATAACATGACGAATCCTTTTTGTTTCAATGCAGGATTCACGTGCATAATCCCATCCCAATCCCGGCCATCAGCACGACGTAAATGAATAATATCAGCGTTCAGAATTTCGCGGTATTTTTTATACCAATCAATCACATTCACCACTGTTTTGCGCGTTTCCTCAGTATCATATAATCTTGGCCCACGATAACAAGCCTGAATTCCGGAACCATAATATTGTATCATTAACTGTTCGTAAGCATCCAGATGTTCGGATAATGGCTCCAAAACTGCATCAGCATTTCCGCCCTGGTATTTTATTAAAGGCACAAATCCCCAAACCATTGATGGTATTTCATTCCAGGTAGCATCAAATATATTCTGACGGTTTAACATTTTCTGTTGGTCTCTTGATAATGAAAAATTTACTTCCCTGTAACCTAATCCGGTTTTATTGGTTCCATCCAGAAAATACCAATCAGGCGCATTCACATAAACACCATTTTCATTACACCAGCGATATAATCCCTTTTGTAATTGCATCTGGCGCCATTGCGAATCCTGCAAATTTTTATGTCCGGCATGTGTAGTTGAAGCACAAACATCGCCTGGATATGGACCATCATTTTCGAAAATATTAAAACCTGTGTAGGTCATAAATATTTTTAGTTTATCAATATAGGTTAGTCCCCATTTACTTCCCATACAAGGTGCATTTCCAAAAAATGCTCCGCCAGGCTTACCGGTTTTAGGATCAATTACATCATCTTCTGCACTGATTTTTCTTGAACTGAACAAAGAATAACTTCCTATAAAAATATTTTTACCATGTGCATAATCCGCCAGTTCCTTCCATTTTTTCATATTTGCCAACGTAGTATCCTCCATATTGCAATGACTGCCAAAACTCAGAATTAAAGCTTCATAACCTGTTGCCTTACACTGGTCAATGGCTGTACGAACTTCTGTATCATTTTTGCTTACCAAATGCATAAAAATAGGATTTGTTGTAACCCAGGGCGCAATAGTCCGGTACATTTTCCTGATAGCCAGCCCCTTTCTCTCCCGGTCGTAATCGTCCTGAAGAAGCTCAAACGTACGCACAGATTCCAATGATTCACCCTTTTGTAAAACCATTCCCATTTCTATATTAGGATGTATTTCTAATAAACAAGGTGTCTGGAAATCATAATTTACCTGCGAAGTATAAGCAGGATCAACTTTCCAATGTGTTGCCTGATCGCTTAATGGATAGCGCATGGCATTGTTAAATGCAAAGTTATTTTCGATGTAAATACCATTCGGTTTCAACATCTTTTCTGGACTTCCTACCACCGCACTCTCCTCTTCTATAACGCCCAATATTTCATTTACAACCTGATCAATTGTAACTGCATTTGCCATATTATTTTTCACTGTAACCCATTTACTTATAAGCGGAATTCCATCATAAACAGAATAATGAACGGATATTTGTAAACCCTGGAAATCGGGAAAGGAAGATTTATAATTAAATGTGATTGTTTTGCCGGTTGCCAGATTTTTATTGGGAGTCCACATAGCCGTTTTCCAGTGTATATCCGGCTTTATTTCTTGTATGCTAAAATTGGTGTAATGAAAAGCGCTGTCTGATATTTTTAACTGATCCACCCAGTCAGGGAGCAAATAGCCGTTTTCTTTTTGACCATATAATCCACCGACATTGTAATTTTTACCATTAATTTTCACTCGCGCTTCTGCCTTCACCGATCTTAATAACTGCTGTCCGTTTTTAAGATTTTTGAAATCCACACAAGCCAGGTCAGGCGCTAATCTGAATGTGCGTTTGAGCAAACCGTTGTACAAAATAATATTTTTACCATCCTGTGATTTATAAACCGCAGCCTTTCCCTTTACCGGACTTACTAGCCAGTCCGCTTCATATTTTTTGTCAAATTCAGAATTCCATACAGGTAAATTTTGGGCTTGCATACTGTTAAAAAACACAGTTAGAAAAAGCAGATGGATTATTTTAAATTTCATTAAACTCGGGTTAAGTAAATATTGACAATGAGGATTGAGATACATTTTTCATCCAGTGTATTGCAACTATAAAGGAATTTCAGATTCTGTACGAAATATGTATTGTTTGGATCTAAACAATATAAAAAATATGGTAATTCTACTCATCCGAATTCTATTTTCTGGTATTGAAAACAGAATATTCGAAGGGCCTCTCGGAATAATTAAAATTAAACGATTACAAGGAATGTATTGCCTGACTACCAGGTCAAACATTTTATTATTTGCAGAAAATCGACTTATAAGCCGGAAAATCGGAGACAAAAAAGAGTTGATTTGTTACAATGAATCGCTGTATTCGAGAATTTTTATAAGGTCGTCTTCCTTATTAAAATCAGTATTATTGTCTTTAACAAATTCATTTAATTCACGTTTATATTTAGGAAAGATCTTCAACAAATTTGCTTTGTTGGCATTTAAAACTCTCTGGTTTTTATCAATCCAGAAATAAGAAAACCTTTTTCTTAGGATCACTTTGTCAATCCCTTGCAAGGGAGAGAATACACCTGCCGTACCACTGGTATAACCTGAATAACTGGATATGGCAGAAGTTGCAGAATATTGATCATAAGCAGCATATTTCTCTCTTCCCATCACAACTAAAAACTGTTTTTCTGCTAATTTAACTTTACTAAAATCGGCCTTTTGCTGGATATGACCATGTCCTTTCAAATAATAAAAAACATGATCGTCAATAGAAATCCTATCGATAAAATCATGGTCGGTCAGTAGCAACGTATCCTTTTTTAAATTAACAAACTGAACTTCGCCATGGACAATACTGTAGTTAAGATTTGCAGTTACTATTTTTCCATTTCTAAAATAAACTTTTCCTTCCTGGAATTTTCCAAACTGGTATCGCTCTTCAAAAGGGAGCATTTTTGAAATATCAGTACCACTTTTAACTTTATAGAAATCCTTCGTTTTTTGAGCAAAAACTTCTGCACATATCAGAAAATAGACTAAAAAAATAAAGTATGTTTTCATAACAAATTCCGTGATAATGAGAACGATTAGCCCAATTAGAGTACCTAAAAATACAATTAAATATTTGTAAATCAACAATATAATATTCAAGTATTTTACCAATATTTTAGTCTAAACTTGCATAAATTAAGGAAACGAGTTCTGCTTCTTTCAAATTGATATTTGAAGTTAACTTGCTCGTATTTTTCTTAGAAGATGGTGAACGTTATAGTAAATTTCATCATCATTTAACTGAATCACAGCAGTTAACAGAGACTTAGTCTTATTATTGAAACCATAATATATGCACGGTCAATAAACTGTTCCGGCAACCTATATACGAACTCTTTAATATTTTTATGCCAAACAGATGAAGCAAGAAAGGCATCATATAAAGCGCTGAAAATTCCTGTATAAATTTTAGTCACTTTCTTCTTCCCAATCAGTAATCAATGAACCTTCTTCCGTTTTTACAGAACTTTCAACAGCAGCATTTATAAAGTTCATTTCCACTTCAGTCAGATCCCTCCATTTACCAACCGGCAGATTTTGAAGCGTTACATTCATTATCCTGACCCTTTTCAATTTCGTCACATTATAGCCCAAATATTCACACATGCGCCGGATCTGGCGATTCAAACCTTGCGTAAGAACAATGGTAAATACATAAGTACTCTCTTTTTTAACAAAACACTTTTTTGTAACGGTATCGAGTATTGGAATCCCCCCAGACATTTTCTGTACAAAATCAGGCGTTATAGCCTTATCAACTGTTACCAAATATTCTTTCTCGTGATTATTTCCGGCACGTAAAATCTTGTTCACAATATCTCCGTCACTGGTTAGGAATATCAATCCTTCCGATGGTTTATCAAGCCGACCAATTGGAAAAATACGCTCGGAATGCTGAATATAATCTATGATATTTCCTTTAATATTTCTTTCGGTTGTGCAGGTGATACCTACCGGCTTGTTAAAAGCAATGTAAACTCCGGCCTTTTTCGATTTTAGAGTTTTTCCGTCCACACGAACATCATCAGATTCAGAAGCTTTGTCTCCTAAAACGGCAATTTTAGCATTTAGGGTAACACGTCCCTGCTCTACCAGCTTATCTGCTTCTCTTCTTGAACAGAACCCCGTTTCACTGATAAATTTATTAATACGAATCAAATTCAATGTATTTTACTAGAATGGAATGTTGTTCAAAAATGTATTTTCAACTGCAAATTACTTTAAATCTGAAAAATTATCATATCATAATTAAAGATTTCGGGATTTTGTCCCTTTAAGTAACAAGCATAAATTTTATTATATAAACCGACTCATTTTACGCAATGAAAAAAAACCTCTTTCTGCTCAATATTTTATTTTTATTATCAGTTTTATCTCTTTATGCCCAACCTGTAAAGCGTTATGTAGATGTAATAGTTGCAGCTGACCATAACGACTGGACTTATAAAACCGGTGAAAAAGTTCAGTTCACAATTTCAGTGATCCGAAATGGAAATCTGGTAAAAAATGTTCCTGTCAGATATGAAATCGGACTTGAAAAGCTGGATCCGACCATAAAAGAAAGCAAAACAATTGCTGATGGAAAAATTACTATTGATGGTGGAACGTTAAAAACGCCTGGTTTTTTGAGGTGTATTGCGTATGCCAATGTAGACGGTGCGGAATATCGGGGATTGGCAACAGCCGGTTTTGATCCAAATTTAATTCAGCCGACAGTGGCAAATCCG